>WLWD01002822.1_pt1 | contig 59488 bp, 33 predicted proteins | sample 6712731 | NCBI WGS metagenome assembly WLWD01 (sample SAMN12718690, study PRJNA576275) | sponge metagenome | isolation source: marine sponge | host: Mycale hentscheli | place: New Zealand: South Island, Marlborough, Capsize Point | collected 2014-11-01 | reverse complement strand
GTAGCGGTAAACTTTCAGCCAGAGGTAAGCTGTAGAGTGCATGCAATAGTCTCAAAGCTATGCCGTTTTTTTAGCTGCTTGCTTGAAACTCCGCCCATTCCCCGTTTATTGTACTTCGAGAACGAGAGAGATTAAAAAGTAGCTTGTCTTTCCACGGCACGCTTGGTGTCTTTTAAGTTGTTTTGACATTTGAAATTTGGCATAGACTTAGAGTAAGGGTCACTAAGACTAATTCTGCAAAAAACAAAAAAAGGAGAAAGAAAGAATTTTTCCAATGACTTACTTCTGGAGCCTATATCTCAATTTCAATTTTTGCGCGAAATGCCCCCCTTTTGTCAGAGCCTGTCACATTTAGTAGAATTTAAACAACACCCTCTGCAATGCAATGCATAGAATATGCTTTATATTATATATATATATGTGACCGTCTACGGGAAAATCGGGCACAACGCGGCATGCGTAGACGTCGCAAAAAGATCGATTTAGTTCTTAAAATTGTATTAACCCTCTCGTTCCTGAATTGTTTTGACGCGCGCGGAATAATCTAATTTTCTATCGGGGAATAGAGCAGTGCCGTTTTATTTTTTTAACTCGATGCTGGCTGGGAAAACCCCATAGCAACCATATATCACTAAATAGACCAAGAGTTTGGGATTCCCCTCATTTTTTGATTGAGAAAATTGAATAATATTTAGGCCCTTTACTAATACTTTAAAAAAAAAAATTTTCCCCCAAAAAATTCCACTTTTCCCATCAATAAAAATAAAATAAAAAATAGAAATAAAATTGTTTGATGTATTGTATACCAATATTATATTAGTTCTACAATAAAATATGTTGTTTGTTGTGTTAGGTGCTGATTGTGATCATGTAGGAGACATCTATGAGTGTCCACACGGAACATATGCCATCGAACGTCTAGCTCCACTACAAAATAATTTCATATACACAAAAACACAAACAACAAAGATATTTGTAATACAAACAACAAATTATTCATGATCCTATATAATTGCAACTTTATGATGTATTGTATGCGGTTTCATACAGGATTTTTGTTTGGGGGGGGGGTGTTGGGCTCCGAGTGTACTTTGCCACACCCATTTTTTGGAACCTACACTACTTTGATGCACATCTTTGCATAAGAGTCTATACTTCACACTGATGATCAGTGTTCGGTCCTGGCTCAGTTATGATAGGAACATAATGGGATACAATATCAGACTAAAAATAAATGCTTCCAAAATGTTTTCAACTCCCAAAATTCTAGGGGGGAACCCAGGGCTAGCCTCCCACTGTATGAACGCCTGGTATGTATACTCCACACTGTCCATGAGAGAAACAATCGTTGTATTGAGAAAGTGTAATTTGAAAATGAAAAGCAGTACAAGCACACACGTGGAATTCAACCGGCATGGATGGTGTCACAGACTGAACGATCCCTCCCAGGTTAGGATTGACTGGTGTACACACACACACACACACACATGAAATTCAACTTACATGGGCATAGTAGCCCCGATCCAAAAAGATCCAGAGTTCCCTCCCAGGTTGGATCCGGAAGTGCCGCATACTTTTTGTCCACGGTTGCTCTCTCTCTTTCCACAAATGCGCGCACACACATATACACACACACATACACACAAGAAAAAAGAAGCTACAGGTGAATACAGATCATAAAAATAAATTTATAATTTATTATACATAAATTGACTGGTGTACACACACACACGAAATTCAACTTACATAAGCATAGTAGCCAAAAATATCCAGAGTTCCCTCCCAGGTTGTATCCGGAAGAGACGCATACTGTTTGTTCATGGTTGTTCTCTCTCTTTCCACAAATGCACGCACACACATACACACACACACACACAAGAAAAAAGAAGCTACAGGTGAATACAGATCATAAAAATAAATGTATAATTTATTATACATAAATTGACTGGTGTACACACACACACACACACACATGAAATTCAACTTACATGGGCATAGTAGTCACGATCCAAAAAGAGTTCCCTCCCAGGTTGTATACGGAAGCGCCACATACTTTTTGTCCACGGTTGCTCTCTCTCATTCCACAAATGCACGCACACACATACACACACACACTAGAAAAAAGAAGATACAGGTGAATACAGATCATAAAAATAAATGTATAATATAAATTGACTGGTGTACACACACACACATAAATGAAATTCAACTTACATGGGCATAGTAGCCCCGATTAGAAAAGACCCCACCCCCCCCCCCACCCCCGAGTTCGTTCCCTCACCGGTTAGATCTGGAAGTGCCAGAATAACATTTCAACTCCACGCACACACATATACATCGAGTGTGAAGCTCCACTACAACACCACAAAAACACAGACAACGACAACGACAATAACAACACATATTACAACTTTTGGGATGTTCAGGGAGGAGGAGGGGGGGAGGGGGGGGAAGCAGCCACAAATATCAAAGTCTGTGGTCCTTTACACAAAATATTATGGAATATCAATGGGTGTGTTGTCATCTTTCTTCCACTCTCCCCCTACCTCATCCACCCGACTCTTGTTCTTCAATTCCCGCCTTCTCCGACTGCGAGGACGTCCAGAACTCGGAGCAGGAGGAGCCACTTCCTCTTCTTCATCACTGGAACCTGCTGCCTATTCGTGTTTCATCATTGGAAGACTCAGGTCCGGTATCCTCTCCTTCATCACCGGAAGACTCTGCTCCTGTCCCCTCATCTGCGTAATCGGGGTCGGTGACTGCATTCACATCTGGTCCTAGTAGTATATGTGGTAAAAAAAATTTTAAATTTTTTTGAAAATTTGAAATTGTTCAAAAAACCACAAGCCACTTTCAAATATCAAAACTCAATAATATATATAATAATATATATATTATAGCTAAACAGCTTACTCTATCTCAATATAGCTATAAATGAGTCCTTTCCACAACAGAAGCTTGCTATTTTTCAAGAGAAAGACAAGAGAAAGACAAGCTTACCTCGATCATCTTCTTGACTCGTATCAGAGTTGACGGGGTCTGGTCCACCAACCCTGATACAGGGCCTCCTATAGCCCTAGATGTCGTCTCCCTTCTCTCCGCTTGATCCTGAGTCGCTAGAGTCAGCATCAAGCAAGTCTAAAACTTGCACCGCATTGTAACTTCTAGACGCCATCTTCAAAAAAATGACTTTGAAAAAATTTTTTTTTTGCATAGTTACCGGGGTCACACGACACGCTCACTTTTTTCCTATGATGTAATAAGCATTACCTAAGACTGTACGTAATAGGGAGGTCCCCAGTTGAACTGGCGATTTTATAAAAAATGGAGAAGGCAGTAAGTCAAACCGCAAAGTCTTGGTCGGCAAAGAAGCGGTTGTTTCAATGTGTTATGGAAGGCTACTGAGCTCAAGCAATTTTTTGCTGCTTCTACAAAGCTCTGGAGATGACTGGATCCATAAATGAAGCTGCTGTGAAGAAGGTAACTTTTTTTAAAATTCGACGGAGAACCGATGTATTTTTTTTTTGCCGAGGAAGAAATAAAAGCAACTGCTGTGAGGTACTGTCGAAGCAGTCCTGGCTGAAAGCTATTTTAGATGCTTCTCCAATGCATTGGGCACCTGTGTATGCAATCTGAACGTTCTAGCTATAAAGTAACTATTTTTAAAAATTCGGAGAAACCAACCGGTCTCACCCCGCTTTAAAGCGGGATCCGGAACGAAAGGGTTAAATAAGCCTAACGAAGGGAACGGTTAGGCTATATATAGCGGGAATGGCTAAAGCTACGGCGATAAAACTTGGAGAGCTTAATATCTGCTTGCCGAGGAGTCTGTAAGTGCAAAAAAAAAATTTTTCGTCGGGGCCGCGTTGTGCCCGATTTTCCTGTAGACGGTCACATATTATATTGCCATACGTAAAAGTTGAATTAAGCATACAATTATTTAAAATTTTCTACTTCAGCAATTTGTAATTAAAACTTTCTACGAAAATATTAGTGATGCTTTACATTAATACAAGTGGTGTGGTATGCAAGCCATTGTACACATTTAATAATTCAAAAATAGCGAACCCTTTCTGAAAAAATAACTTATAAAATACCAAAAGTTGAAAGCATACAAAATATAAAAATACAATTATATAGCCCTAGAATTAATTTTAGCTAAATAATAGTTTCATACCACAATTTTCTTAAGTATTGATAGCACTGCAAAACTTAATTCATCATAATTTAATTGTTTGGTTGTTACTACATGGATAAAAATATTGTGCAGTGTGTCACAAAAAAATGATAACTAAATTAAAAAAAAACTCCAATAATCATTCAGCCTTCATATTGTTGTGATATTATTAATGAAAATTGAGTTGCAGTGGAGATAGGACTAGGAGGATAAGAAACAGCTAGTCACAATCAGTAAATTTATTGCACAAATATTTATAGCTTCATGTAGCAAGTAAATTGATTCTTGAAATTTCTCAACAGTTAGTACATAAAGAAAAAGTATAGTTTCCCATGAATAAGATAGATGACAATTCTTCTTTGTGAGATTTACAACATTAATGCTATTGGTTTGAACAAATCTAGTGTGTATTTCTCATGTCCCTTGATAAAACAATTATTATACATGCTGCCATACATACTCACCTGAAATTTCACATGCACTTATAGTGATGCCTTGTCTTTTCATTTCCAATTCCAGAATATCAATAATATCTTGATAAATTTCTTTGTGGGACTTAAATTCCTTCATTAATACATAAAAATTCTGTGAATTCAGTTCTACTTTGTCCCGTATTTTTTCCACCAGCCTCCCTGACTTTTCCAATGGTGTGTGCTGACATGTAATACTCAATACTGTGTCATGAATATCTTTAGAGATGAAATAATTACGCTCAAGGAAATGGACAATATCTCGATTATCTTTCAGTGCTTTCTCCAATTTACTGGTACAGTTAGAAATTATGGTGTATTCAGGAGAATGTGGCTCCATTTTTGTTCTACAAAACATTTTGATGACAGTAGTATGCTGTTATAATAGTTAATACAGACAATATCCCACAGCAGCACACACCGTTTCAAAGGTAATACGGCTTGAAATTTTAGAGAGTAAAAACCATAAAAGAGAATCAGAGCACTTATAGTTTAGTAGAAAGTGCTTATGAATAGTTATAGAAATAGTTTCATCCTTGTAGCATATTATTGGTATTTGGATATGTTTAATTATTATAGTAACCTATGGACCTACTCTTTTGATTATTAAAAAAATAAGTTTCACATTAATGTAATGTAACTACAGGTGAATGAAAAAAATTGTGATCTCGCAACAATAATATCACAGAGCTGGTCCTTCGATTATTTCAAACCTAGTGTGTTGGGATTATGACCCCAACATATACCATGGGCGTATGTGTACTCAATTCTACTAATGCGCCAGCGCACGCTATGAACCTCCGTGGCAATGTTTAGCAACATTATATTGTGGGGTTTTTTTTGAATTCAATAGAAATATAGCACCAAAGGTGCAAAGCCTCAAATTAAAATACTGCTCAGACCAATCAGGTGTCAGTATAGCTATGCAATGAAAATGGTAGATTGCAATGTTGCTTTTATATAAGAAGCTAAACATGCAGGGACACTCCTTGATATATTCTCAGCATGAAACTCCAATTCAAGCACTTAGATTACTATCAAGCATAAAACAAAACTACCACATACTGCAAGAAATTATTGGTTCACTTGATTACAATGTGATTAAAGGGTACCCACAAAAGGTATACCTTACCTACATGAAGCTGATAGCTCTGTGTTTCGTCAAAAAATGGCGTCTTAAATTGTCATTCTAAGCAAGTTCCTCAATTGATGGTTAATCGTCAGATATTCCAAAATCAAAGTTAGACAGACACGCAAACAGAAAAACATGCTGGAAAGCTACTATAACCCTACATGTGCACACTGAGTTAATGATCGGCAGAAAGGAATGAGCTAGTGAGCTTAAAATTATAAAAGTGGCTCAAAGAGAGTAATTTTACACAATAAAAGTGACGTACTGGTGGATGGTCGTGCAATGAGGAAAGGGTCAAACAGGCGTTGCACATTTTTACAGCCCACGCTAGGGAAATAGCCAGTGGTTTTTAGTCCAAGGTTAACGATCTTCATTACAAATGAATTTATTCATGAGTGGCATGTCGACAGATCCAATAAGGTCTAGTCAGTAACATATTGTGCTTGTAATTTCTATAATCACATTCATGCTCTGAACAACACACACACATCCATTACATCATCTTGATGCAATAATATCACCAATTCTCTAATAAAACCAGCAGCCCACACTATGCACAATCCAATAGGAAAGCTGAAAAAGCAGTGCAAACGGTTAAAAATATACTTAAAAAGACCACTTTGGATAAATAAGATTATCATCTCGCATTGTTGGAGCTTCACAACACTCCGACAGATGACGTCATCACAAACATTGACTCACACCCATGATCCTATTATCTGCACACACCTAATGGTCAAATATATCAGAGAAACAGGTGATTTCTTAGACTGCCAAGAATTATGATAATAATAGAAGATGATACTTCATGCTATGATGGGGAACAAGGAGGAGGATATAGCCTGACAGCTACCACACCAACTGATGACACAAGCTCAGCCAGTCCTCCACTGAGACAGTCCAGTCGAGTAATGAAAGGCCTATTTCATATGCAGACCCAAACTCGTTATCCATTCTACACAGAGGAAGATGTAACATATTATAATCATATTCATGCTCTGAATATTATGCACGCACACACATCCATTACATCATCTTGATTCATGCGATAAATACCTGTCCATAAGTTCATACTGAGAGTGTATGAGAATAAACTCTAAGAGTTAACTTTGATTTGTTACAAAGTCCACAGAACAATGCGGAAGGCTGGGTCAGCACTTTGATGTAGAAAAAAATAAGTGGAGAACAATGGAGAAGCTTTTCATCTATCCTTAAGGACTAAAATAAAATTGGGCTATACAGTAGCAGTGATCCTTTCTGATAGGCTTACAAATAGAGGTAATCTGCCAGCCAGCCAAGAACTGTTCTTGTCCATCTTTACAAATTCAGGGCATCCTGACTAGCCATCCCAGTACATCAAGTCTTAACCTCTTAGGGGCTAATGTACACGATACCATTTCAGTCAAATGTTAAAAGGACGAATAAAGTTAGTTCACTCAATGAGGACCTTTTACGAAATCACACTCTGAAGCTAAAAGGGATAACCCCTGAAGAAAATCTGGTGCAGCTATTAATATGTCTACATAAATGGCAGTTATCTATATAATATGCTTGAAATATCAGTAATGACGACGACCAAAGCTGTATGTATTTCATGAATAATTCATGAGCTGAATCCAGTTGTTAAAGCATTGCCTGGTTGAATGAGCAAAGCCTCATTACATTCAGTAGAAGGTGATTAAAGAAATGAAGACAATTAAACGACTACTATTGTAGCTAGAAGCAGGTGAAATCAGTGAGGAACAAACAACGAAGGCAACGGAGCAAGTCCAAAATCACGGATAAACGGACAAAGAGCCTAAGAGGCAGGAGAAATAGACAAACGAGGAGAAGGGAATCCATGACTCAAAAAGAAAGAACTGAATGGAGGAAGGAGTAGTAAAAGATGCACTGAGATTCCTCAGGTAAAACACAGAGCAGGAGAGGGAAACTGAAGTAATAAAATCAAGTGGTAGAGGATAATAGCTAACTGTGGATAAAGAAATACTTTATGCTTACTCAGCATTCATAATTTGCAAAAGTTTGTACATCAAGTGCTACTGTGCAGCAGGTATTTGCTAGTTATAATAAATATGAGCACAATTTTTGCAAAACTTAGTTAGCTAATACAAAATACCACTACACATTAGTATGCATATTCATAGTAGGTGCCGAGTTTTCTGATCATAATTCCGGGACATTAAGCCACACCCCAGACCACACCCTGGACCACACCCAAAATCACAATAATTATAAAGAAGCAATGATAGAATGATAGATTAAAAGTATATTAATGTGATTTTCTGCAGCCCGCGACAATGGGTAGTGGTCGCTGAAGTCCGCGCGATCACTTGTTCATAAAAATTAAAAAAGCAATTCTAGAATCAAATAAACACTCCAAATTTTTGAACAGTGGATACTTTGGCAGATTATGCATAGTAAACAGATACAAAGTTTAGCATTTCTGGGACAAACAACAGAAAGAGTACAATTCCGTTGCGGGACAGTGACTAAGTGATAAATCCAGGACTGTCCCGGAGCTTTCGGGACAGTTGGCAACTATGCATATTACACATCTACTGACTGCAGTAATCACTTCCATTCAGTTCATATTAACCACACCCACTTCCTGGATTGACCACTTCAAAGTTGGAAAAACTGCCCCTGGTTAACCCTTTCACCGGCAATAGCGCCATATGGTGCTTTTACCAATAAAAATTCAACTGCTCGCGATCCGATCCTAAATTTGGTCTCAAAGTACGCAGAATGAAAAGCTTTAACAACGCTATAAATAGGCGAATTTTGTGTTCGCGGTAACTAGGGGAAAATGGGAAAAGTAAATTTGAATTTTTAAATTGACCGCACGTGTTGACGGCAGGAAATAAAATGGATGCCGACGAAGTTATTCAGCGCTTATTCGACGACGAATTCGGTCTTTCTGAGAATGAAACTAGCGACGAGGAGGGTGAAGGAATATTTGCTTGTGCTTGGCAGCAGCATTTGCACAGTTGAGCTAGCAACTCTGAGTAGTGTAGTGGAAGTTCAGCCTAGTAGCACTACCGGAGCCAACTTGGATGTTTCAGGTAAATGTAGAGTAGTAAAATAAATGTAGTAGCTATATAAAATATAGTTAAACAATACTTTTTAGGTGTTATAGTAAGTAACATGCAAAATAGCTGGTTGCAAGTCAATATAATAATCATTAAAAAATATATATAGGGAGAGAGAATGCACAAGAATAAATTGAACAAGAATCGATTGTAAATTTACAGACGGAGTCAATTGACATGGATGCTCAAGCAAGTCAAGGGAGTTTCCATCTTCCATCATCCATGGAAGACTTCAGTCCTTCATCTACTATGGATGTCACTTCTCAAGGGTCTGGAGCAGAATCAGACATTTCTCAACAGTGTGTTAGTGGAAGTAGGTGGCATGTACGAGGAGGGAAAGGGAGAGGTAGACCAGTAACAGTAAAAGCAAGGCCTAGCAGGGGAGGAAGAGGAATGTTAGTACAAGGCTTAGTAGTAGAAAGGGGCGTGGAAGAACAATCAATTCAGGCAGCAGTAGTAGCAGTACTACTTGAGCTAGCAAAACAGCTCATTGGTAGCTTCTTTCTCTACAAGATGTCGTAGTGCTGGTCGTCCACGATCTGTTGAGCATCTTCAGCTAATAGACTGAATGTAAATTAAGGTCACTGGCCTAAGCATGCAGATAGAAAGGGGAATTGTGCTGTCAGTTATCATAAGAACAAATAAGCTTACTGTTGTTGGGAATCGCCATGAGTCTCATGTTCAATGTGAGTACTGCAAAGTGCATTTATGTGAACCATCTGAAAGAAGCTGTTTCAAAAGTATCACACCCTTGTAGACTTCACTTCATGAAACTAACTGCCCATATTTTTGAAATCTATATTTTATAATGACTCATGCACAATATTTGATAGTTTATGCACCATTTTCAGTTATTCATTGTGCGGGCCTAACGCAACCTCAACGAACATTCCGAAGAAACTATACTACGCATGCACTTTATTTCTGTAAAGCCTCGCTGACCGCTCGCGGCCAGTCGCGGTTTATGCCCATGACTACAGTTGTTATAAGTATTGTATTCTTTCATTTTAGTTCTCAGTTATAGTTCCTATAGTTTTGAAGTTATCAAACCAGTGAAGTTGTAGTTACCCACCCACCATAGCTATCTGATTATTCGGACATAAGCTAAGACCGAGTCCTCCACTCGGTACTCCAACGTCCACGAAAGTTACTGCCACAAGGTCGCCATCCCGACAGCGAGCCTTGTACCGGGCAGACGACAAGGGCAGCAAAGTTCTCCATTTTCGATCCCCTCACTGGCTACGCAGCTAGGCCCGAACTTACAACTCGGGCTGCCCTTCCGAACTGCCGTAGTCAGTGCGAGCGAGATCATTCATTTTTTGTACTTCATGGTTATTCATGCTCTGTATTTTATAAACACATATCATCTCAAATTCACATCAGCATTACTGATTACTGGTCTATTATAGAAATAACAACCTGTTTGAAGAATAATGATTAGAAAGATACGTCTCATACAATTTTTTATACTGGAATAATCTAAATAATATTCATGAAATTGAGCCCAGGATAAATATGAAACCTTAGTTGTTTAGTTTTGTCCCATGAAATAGCTGTACAGTAAAATAATCCATGAATTGGCTTGAACCAGTCTGGAGTTCAAAATAACGTTATGAATTGCCGTGGTTTACAAGATACTTATATTCATGTTATGGTTTACAAGTGGTAATTACCACACATTGGTTGCTAGGCAACATAAACATTTTTTCTTTTTATAAAGACAATTTTTTTCTATGGTTGCTATGGACCATTTTATAGTCCTGATTTTATATAATTTTTTTCAAAATGTCTAAATAAATCCGATGGTGAAAGAGTTAATGTCCTAGCTTTTTTTTTTCATGAACAAGGCATCATTTAGCAGTTCTATTTCTAAACGTACAAGAGCATACTAAATCAGCTAACTAATACAAAATGATAGCTTCAGTTTAGCTGCTCATACCATGTGAAGCACTGATAGCTCTTGACAATAAGCTCTTAGTTTTTGACAGAATTTTCCAAAATTAATCTAGTAAAGGGTTTTAATGTCATAATAGTCACTAGTCACAACCTCCTGAGACTGAAAAAAAAACATTAAGCAAACTGTGATAAGACTCACTGCTTAAGAAACTATGGGATAGTTAAAAGTTTTCAGGGAAAAAAAATAAACCGTGCATGTGCTTTAGGGATCACATACATCCACACATATTAATGGTGTGCTTGAAGCACTGTGGCAAGCAAACCATTGTGTACTAGAAATTCAAACAAATCTAAATCTAAATCTTGATTTTTTTACCCTTTATGTATAAATATCGAAAAAGGTTGTATTTAGCTATATAGTTTTCCTAGTTAATTTATAGCTTCTATTAACCTAAGCACCATTTAGTCCACTTATTTTTAAAGTACAAGTAGCTATGTAGCTGTGACCATAAAATCTAACAAATACCTCAATTTTCCTGTGTAGCTAATTGTAGTTTATTATCGCTATGAAAAACACTCAACTACTATAAAAGGTCAACTTTTTTAAGTTAAAGGGTTTTCAAGTTGTAGCATCCAATCACCGCAATTATTTGACTTAAAAATAGCATTGTAAGAAATTATTGCACCATTTTGAATCTAACCCATGAAACATTCAGATCATGTCAGAGACAATCTAATTCATAGGGCTAAACAACTAAATTCCCTTGAATGACATAGGTAAGAGAGATCACTAAACCAGATGATTCTATTTAGTGGAGTATGGTACGGGTTCAAACATTAAGCAAGGATCAAAGTACAAAATGACATACATATCTAAATATAAACTAGTGATGTGCTTGAGCACAAATGGCGAGCGAGCCTAAAAACGACACTTTTGTTCAATGATTGATTATAATTTTTATCACTCAAGCTACTCAAAAAAGGTTGAGTTTTTAAATAATGTATATACGGTAAAGGGTACACAATGCCACCATAGTAACCATGGCCACAACTATGAATTGAAAAAAACAAAAAAAAACAAAAAAAAAACAAGTCACGTTACTCAAACGCTTTCTTTGTTATATTCTTTAGTTAAGTAGTAGCTCTAATGCACAATACTATCACACAACTGGACATACCTATACAAGACTTATACCTTCATGATTAGTATAATGACCAATCAATTTTCAAGTAAATACTGTTGCGCAGGGCTTATAACTATAAAAAATAGCACATTAACTTACCACCACCACTAACTCGAATAGAAATGGAACTCCAGTAAGTTTTTAAGTTTTAACTGCACCCGCAAAAGAATTCAAAACTTTAAACAATTCAATTTTTAGGATGATGCGGGTAATGATCGATACACCGGAAGATTCTGTTTAGTGAAGGTGACACAAAAGTGCCAGGGTCAAAGTACAAAAATGACATACATAATGTCCAAACATATATGTGACCGGTTTTGGGAAAATCGGCCTAAACGCGGCAAACAAATTTTTTCAGTATCCCCGGGTAAAGCCTTATGGGTCGATTTTTTTCGAAAATTTTTTTATGGCAGAAATGGATAGACACCAGTTAGCTCTAGCTTATGACGCAGTTGTAAGCTCTGGCGTGCTGTAGAACTCACACTAGGAGGCTAAAAACACTAGCCGGTTGGACTCGTGTACGGAGAGTTGCTAAGAAATTATTGGCGGGCTTTTCACTAACAGCCGGGAAAAAACTGTAGCTAACTAATTCACTTACTAATCTACATAATTCATGTACTCACGCAATTCTCGCCATCATAGTTTCTTAAAGAGCCCTGCATTAAGCCTTTTAGACTTCTTTCAATCCGCCTGTAACCGGTTTATTCCATAGTGTCCCGGAGACACGCAGTAATAGTATACGGACACAAGGCACGCCCCCTGACCTTAGCAACGCCTTACCCGGCGTTTTTTCGAAATCAGCAATAATAAGTTTAGCAAAAATACTGAAGTGTTGTAGTGCGTAGGGCGAAGACGGCTTGTGCTACAGCTTCCAAATTAGGAGGACGGCATCCCAAGACCCCGTGCAGCCCACTGGTAGAATAAATTAGAAAACTTTAGATGCCGCGTTTAGGCCGATTTTCCCAAAACCGGTCACATATGTGACCGTCTATAGGAAAACCAGGCACAACGCGGCACCTTCGAATTTTTTTTTTTTGCACTTACGGAGTTGTCGGCGTCCAGATATTGAGCTCTCCAAGTTTTATCGTCGCAGCTTTAGTCGTTCCTGCTATAATAGACCTAACCGTTCCCTTCCGTAGGCTTGAAACAATACATTTTTAAGAAATCTATCGATCTTTTCTCGATATTACGCACGCCGCGTTGTGCCCGGTTTTCCCGTAGACGGTCACATATAATGTATGAGTAATAGCACGGGTAACCGTGCTATTCGGGATTAATACCTTGAGTAATGCGATTGAAAAAAAAACACGAGGCGAAGCTGAGTGCTATTTCAATTGCTTTACGAGTGCTATTGATCCCTAATAGCACAGGTTACCCTTGCTATCACTCGCTAATAGTAGGCGAGCTTTTTAAAAAGTCATTGCAATTGTAGCTATACTATATCGTACACTCACTATCTCCTTACTTCAGGATTAGCTTCCGCTGGAACTTCGTTTTCAACCAGCTGCTCCTCCGAATGTGTTGAACAACATTCCATCTAATACCAGTAGAGCTTCTGTGGTAAAGAATGACACTGTCTACTCGAACTGTACATTTCCAAGGTTAACTCGGCATGCGTGTGCACTTACCCATGCTATTTCACTTAGCTCCAAGGTATTTCACTTAGCTTCCACTTGGTTACCAAGATATTTCAATTAGTTACGCGCTATTTCACTTTCCTTGTGCAATTTCAATTGAACAGCGATTTTTCCTATACATTTTTGAATGGGTAACTTATGTGCTGTACTATTAATAAGCAAGTATCTCAGATTTCAATGGTATTACCCCTGATAGTGTCACTCTCGCTTCGCTAGCTCGCCAATAATACTTATTACATGTGTCAGAGTATGATATGGTGAAATATTTCCATGAGCCATAGGCAAGTTAAAACAGAGCCTAAGAGCTAAATATCTAGCCGTACCACTCTGACAAGTATAATAAGTGGTTTATTCCATATTAGATACCTGCTGCTGTAATTGTACTAGGACTAGTAACTCTCAGCTGTTTTAAAGTTGGTTGTAGAGGCTACCTATCCCCAGCCAGATATTTTAGCAGCTGCTAACCAGCTGAGTAGCTAACACTAGAAGAAGGTAGCTGTAAAAACCAGGAAAAGTGGCAAGTTTATGAGCTGCTGCTATATCTAAGAGGGTAATGAACTTGCTGCATAACAGTCATTCAGGGTCATGTACCTAAATATCATTGTGAAGATATCTAGAGTGGAATAAGTACAAATATCCTTGACACTTGATTGTATTATCCCTCAAACTGTCCCTGCTCTCGCTTCTCTCACACTCCAATAAATAATATATTTAATATAAAATACAAAATTAATTTGATTGTCAATTACTCACTCTGAATACTGTCTCACTCCTTCGCTGAGGGTAATGATATAAGCAACCAATTCAAAAATCTATACCGGACAAGTCTAGAAGAGTGAAGTTGTGAGCTGCATTACGAAAAGGCAGTGTGACATCTGCTAAATTTTGTAATAACATTATATTATTACTTACTTCTAGGTACGGTACAATCCAAATAGTATATGCTACCAGCTTGCCTGGCCAGAACAAGAGTAGTATGGAATTCACTTAAATTTCAAACTGGGTTATCCGTGCTGCCTGACAATGACCTAAATTAATGATGTCAAGTACATATACAATATGAGATAATGTAGAATACTTTCATACAATATTATGGGGCCTTATTAACTCGAGTTTTTTTTTTAATCCTGGCTAAAAAAGACTCTTTCAATAATTAATTTTCTCAAAACATTTCTAGGAAAGAAAATTTTAAGAATCTTTTTATGTAATAAAGAGTTATCAATAATTGGACAAGGTCTTATTATAATCTTCTTACCATGCTTTCACTTAGATTATTATAAGCTCTTTGTGCAAAGAGAAGGTGGCCAATGATAAATAATAGTCTACTAAAAGAAAAAGCTAAACCACAAACATACAAGCGAAAAATTCTGATAGCTAATATTGACTGCCACACATTAGACTGTTGACTGAAGGAAAGGTAACAGAATCTGTTAAAACTCTGCTCCAAAAACATATATCAGAGAGATTGAGTCTATTTGAGAGATGTATGTCAAGGGGGGGAGACACAGGGAGCGGGGGGGGGGGGGGGCTCAAACCCCCAATTTTGCTATTTTATGATGCATAAAAATTGAATAATGCCGGTTTGGGACAGTTGATACTTCCCGAACGTTTGGTTTGCTGTCTCACCCTTTTAATGGTAATTGAATCCATTTAATTCTAGAGAGTAGACTGACTAATTGTCATCTGCAACTTCCATACTTCACAAAAATATTGATGCAAAATGTTTTATTACAGGGTACAGTATACTTACCTTCAAAATGACTAGGACACTAAAGGCAATCGATTAAAATATCATTGCTCTCAACAGGTTTCTATAACTATGAAGTGCCTTTCTTATTCTTACAAGCATGTTCTTAATCATTTGCTGTTTCACTAGCTAAAATACTTAAGACAAATATCAGGAGAGGCAAACAAAAAAAAAGAAAGGGGCAATGAGATATATATTGTTATGTAAGAAACCCTTACAGTACTTATTGAACATGCAAAAGTAAGTTAATTGCATAGTCATAATATTGATACAAAAGGATTTCTAGAGGGGTGAAAGCTCTTCTAGGGGAGGGAATGCTCGCCTCAACTCCCCATCCCCCCCCCCCCCCCCTTAAATGCAGCCCGTGTGAAGAGTAAAATTCTAACAGTATAGCCGCTAATCTCTATATAATCTCTAGCCGATATACACCACTCACAATTGCTGTCTCTGACGCTGCCAATTCCGATTCCAGCCGTTGGAAAAGATCCAAAAAATTAGAACTGCGCCGCAACTTTGACACGCCCCACAACTTACCATATTTGGTGAACACGTGTGCCGTTCAATGACGTATGCTGACGTAACCTTCCTCTGCGCAGGCGCAAAGAAGCAGCTACTCGGCTGGGAATGGAGTCGTCTTGAGTATTTGTAGAATGCAATTAAGCGGTTTATAATCGTATTCATAGTGTGTTGTCGGTTATCAATGAATTTACTGCACAATAGTTCGAATTTATTTATTATCTTCTGGCTGCACGGGCATATAAGACTTCAATTTATATGTGCGATGTGCTTTCATTGGCCAAGCAGGAATGTTGTTGCCTGGTACAATCGGTATAATTCTGATGTATGGCTAGTCTCGTTCTGTTCTCGTAGTCTCGCGTAGCCAGACCCTTTACCTACCGCTACCGCTGGGAAAAACAAAAACAGCTGAGTGGACTTATTTGTCTCTTACATACGTAGATGTTTCTCACATCAGAGAGCTGAATAAAATTACTCAGGGGGGGCTTGGGCCCCAATCACAAATATTTCATTAATCAATCATGGTTTCATTTTAACCTGGTCCATACATTTTATACATCACAAACACTGGTCTCGAGACTAGGCCCATCATTTTCTGTCCAGCTATGCCTCTGCTTGTCACTTTAGACAAATTTCATAGTCTGATTAATGTCTTTGAAGCTAGATATTACCCAAATAATGCACTTTCATGAACTTCACCATACTTTAAACTTTGTATGGTTACAAAAGGGGAGACAGCTAACCAAATGTGGGGAGGGAGGGGGGGGGGGGGGGGATTCGAGCTGTCTAAAAATCAGCAGTTTTCAATTATGTAAAGCAAGTACATATCAAAAATTGGGGGAGAGGGGGAAGAGGCGATCAAGCCCCCTTGCCCCCCTATTTCTCGGCGTACATTACCAGTTTAAATGTTGTGTAACAAAACAATTTAAGTACTTTTGACTGGTCATCATCTCAGTAATTATAGTATAATGAAGTATTTTATAATAGATAAGTATATTAGCCACATGATTTTTTTTTGGATGATTACCAGCTACTTCAATATATGCACATTATATTTGTTTTATTATACAACTTAAAAAAACAAAAATAACACTATTGATCATAAAATTCCTCTGCATAACAATAATCAATTATAGTAACTTATTGTTTTTTTGTTGTTTTTTCAGTGAAGAAAACCCAATTGGAAGACCAACTCTTAAAATTACCAAAGATGATATCACTGCACTGAGGCAATTACATTTTTCTTTGACCAAAATATCTCAAATGTTGGGCATTTCACGCAGCACACTGTAGACGTCTAGAAAGCTATGGCATTTCTTCTAATTCGTATACAAATATTTCTCAATCTGACTTAAAGGAAGTTGTTCATGAGATAAAGAAAGAGCATCCTACTAGTGGGGAAGTTATGCTTCAAGGCCATCTTTTACAAAAGGGAATTAAGGTTCAGCGAAATAAATTACGATCTGCTATTCATAGTACTGATCATGCCAATACTGTGATGCGGCGGTCAGATGTAATACGTCGCAGGGTATACTCTAATCCTCATCCAAATGCAGTCTGGCAAAGTGGATGGAAATCATAAGAAGGAGGCACCCACAGCCCTGATTATGTCTGTGAATACATAGTATGATCTGTTGATCAATTACAAACATGAAAAGTTGGGACCACCCTTTGCCCTGGTTTAAGCCCAGGCCATGGTGGAAGTATCGACTAACTTTATTAGACTACATAGTTACTGAACCTAAAAGATAATTCTTATTATTGTCAAGATTGAATTTCTTACTCAGAAGGTTGATAAAAAGCAATACACACACAAAAAAAAAAGGAAGAGAAAACTGTCAAAGCAAAGCATGACAGGTAGTACTACAAAGTGACTGAATTCAAATGTTACCAAATCCATGTGAACTAGATATACAGTAATCCATCTTCTCCTTGAATTCTTCATACTCCAATAAACCCATACTTCGCGGAAAGGTAATAGACAAAGCACGAGTAGAAACTGTTGGTAGTCGCTCCTCATCCATGAAGTTAACACTTGGTACAATTTTCAAAACCACTTGCTGGTAACTTTGCAGTTCCACTCAAAAATTTTAAAATATCTCCCAAATTTAAAACATTTTCTTGATAACAGTTTTCAATGTATTCGTACCAATACATTATAATTGCTTCTTCTTTGTTTCGCTTATTAGAACCATTATCGGAATACTTAACTACAAAGGAATCACACAAGTATTGCGGAGTAACTTTAAACAAAGAAGATGCTGCAAATAAAGATCTTGTTTCTAGAGGATGAATACAAGTAACCAGACCAAAATTCAATGTCTCATCAATTCCCTTTTTCAATTGTACTAATTCAGCATGTACATGAAAATATACAAAATGAATCCAAAGAGATCTCATCATTTCTTCTTTATCTTTCAGAGTAACCTGTTTGATGGGTTTGTTATAACCACATTGAAAGCGAAGGCTGAATGTGTCTTCATTTAAGATGGACTGAAGTTTTTCAGTAGTATCTGTAGCTGAGATCTATACAAAATAATTAAAAATTAATGAGAGCTAACTAAGGAGGGAAAAAGCAGTGTATAAAGGGAATAATGGAGTGGTTAATATTTGAACTACTTACAATTCCAATGATAAGGATAACCCTGCATTTAATTCTAACAAAATTCATTATGAATACCCGTAATACATATATAAAATAATTTTAGCAAAAAAGGAATGAAATTATTTTAAACAGTTTGAAACTTGGGTGCACTCCAATAGTGCAATGTGGTGAGCGAGCTTGTTACCTTAGTAACGCCGTAGTTTTTGCTAAAAAGTTTGTCTAAAGTAAATCATGGGTTTAGGTAAAGATGGAGGTATACTATTATTGAGTGATAGCACAGCTAACCGTGATATTAGGGATAAATAGCACTCATAAAGCAATAGTACGAGGCAAAGCTGAGTGATATTTCAATTGTATTACTCGTGCTATTTATCCCGAATACCACGGTTAGTCGTGCTATTACTCATACAAACATCATAGAATACAAGAACAGTTAAATACTTACTTGATGAAGGCAGCTTCTCACTTCCAAATCTGGGATGTCATCTACATCAACTGGATTTTGTACTTTGTCCAATACTAAATAATCTGCAACAGCTTCAGCAAAGCATGCTGGTGCTTCACCACCTTGAACAATACAAGTCGCTATTATCTTCCCAAAAATATAATACATATTTTTTGCTAAAGCCTCAGCATTGTGAACTGGTACAACATGGGTGGGAAAACCAGAAAAATACGATGACTTAAACATTTCCTGGATGATTAAATGAAAAAGCTCTCTCCTTGGCTCACCATCATCGACTGCAGCTTCACCAATAAATCTAACTCGCAATAATTTTGAGCAATTAAAGGAGTCCTTTGAAAACTGCCTAAGAGCATCTGAAAATATGTGTGATCTTCGAACTGTGTGATTCTATGCTGCTGTAGTATGTGCTTGATCACAGTTATATCGGTGTGACTTGTGCTACATAAACCTACAGATATGTTTTGATCAAAATATATAGTAAAATATAACCTAGAGCTGTGATAATTAATTAGTTTCAAAATCTTCTAGCCGAAATAATTCAATCGCTTATGCATCAATATGTAAGGTATCAAATGTTCTTGAGGTAAAACACACAGACATGTACAACTAAGCTCATCCACCTTCCCCTCAACAACTAAAGAACAAAAAAGCAAAAAAAAACAAAACTCACCAGTTTTCCCACAGCAATACAAATACATGTCACATGCCTCTGCTAAACCTTCAACAACTTACATGCATGGTTTATTGAATATTTTGTGAAGTATTTTATTTGTCTCTTGGTTATTATTATTTACTATTTTCATATTACTGTATCAATTATATCAATATCAATTGAAGAAGGAGAATAAGACCAATTGCAGAGAGAAACAAACTTTGTTGTTGAAGTGGGGGAAAAGGCGAGGGGGGGTGAATGGAGATTTCAGTGTTTTTCTCCTTGTGCACTGATAACATTTCACTTGCTGGTTATATAATAACTATGTATTATTTATTTACCTTGAATTCACTTCAAATGACACCTGAGGCATCTCTTCTTCATACTCTTCTGAGAGTTCCGATACATCATATGTTAGATCAATTAATTCAACATATTTTCTACATAACATGTAAATTTATAATATTGTAGCATAAAAATAAATGCATGCTCTCTTCCATACATGCTGGCGTTTCCCCTTAACATGGGTAGCATAGTTGCCAAGTTTTCTAATCATAGTTCCGGGACTTTAAGCCAAACGTTACATCATTCTTTCCTCCATGTGCCACACTAAAATCTGACAAGCACAGACTACTTTGCATATGTATCACCTAAAATTAAATATTTAATTAGGATGGAAGGTAGCTATAAAAGTATCTACTGTAAAGGACTAACCTTTTAAACTTCTACCTATTCCTTGAAATTCTTCTACCCACTTTCTATCAAAGTGACACTGCCTTTTAAATTTCTGCTTTTTTGGTGGAGGAAGACCTTCTTCAGACATGACCAGTTCAAACTAGTGGTATATGATGAGTAACTGAAGTCAAGTCACAGTGATAGAAGTGTGATTGCATTATTGTTTTGTGCATGTCATTATGCAGACTCATGTATATCAGGCACATGCAAATAAAAGGAGCTACAGCAATTTTGCTGTAGCAGCTAGCTTTAGCCTTTTACTTGTGGCATGTTTATAATTAGTGTGGTTACTAGTAGCTTTGATTAGGTCTAGACAGCCAGCTTGCTAGCACAGCTATAAGTAAATACCCAAAGGAGTACTACTTCACTAGCCTGCAGGCTTCCCCGGACAAACCCTAGAGCTATTGTGCACTTTCCAGGACTCCGTGACAGAGTGATAAATACGGGACTGTCCCAGATGATCCGGGACAGTTGGCACCTATGATCAAAGCTCCAGTAAAAGCAGAAGCCATAGCCATAGGCAACTCCCTCGGCGCATTATTGATAGTAGTACCAGTACCAGTAGCCATAATAATAGTGCAACAAGACAAGGGTCAAGTCTAGAGTATACAAAAAGCCACCCGACCAAATGATTAAAAAAACACGGGCCTAGTTTATAAACCAGGGGCCTAGTTTATAAACCAGGGGTCTAGTTTATAAACCAGGTGTTTAGTATACAAACCAGGTGTTTAGTATACAAACCAGGTGTTTAGCATTATAAACCATGGGCCTAGTTTATAAATCAGGGGTCTAGTTTGTAAACCAGGGACCTAGTTTATAAATCAGGGGTCTAGTTTATAAACCATGGGCCTAGTTGATAAACCAAGGGCCTAGTTTATAAACCAGCCTATGATTTATACAAACTAAAGAATTGATTTTATTAAACAAAGTATTTTGAAGTAATAATTTTTTTATATTTATTTTGGTACAAACGGCACCCGCCCACTGCAATTGCATAGTTGCTAGATAGACCGTATTCGCTCTAGTTCGCTATATTAGAGACGGTCAGTGGTCAAGCGCTGCACATGCGTAGCAGCAATGAGGTTGACTATAGAGTTACATATAAACAGAATTGACTACGCGAACCGGGTGTTTTATCAGAGTCACGCCTCTTGCTTCTCGTTGGATAGTGGGATTCCGTTGCTCCGTTGGCCCCAGAAACCCCCACGCTTACTTCATTCGAGAACTTCATTGGTACTTCTCATCACTAGATAACATTATGAAAGGATATATCATTTTATGCGTTATATATCTTCAAACGATTGATGGCTTGGTCCGATTTGGTAAGTTAGTTACAATAATGTAAGGTATTTCTGGAGGAAACCCATTAAGCCACCTCAACTCTTGTAACTCAATCTATAATATTAGCAAGTGTACTAAGTTGGCACTATTCATGTGTTAAACTTAGTATAGCCTAAAGATGGTCATATTTTACCAAGAGTAAAACTTTGTTGCACTTGTGGGGCTGTAAATCCCACTTACATTCTGGATTTAGTCAAATAAATCAGGGATTTCATCTATACTTATAGGAGAGAGAAAAAATGTGGAGTAGTTGTAATTACAATAGTATGAATATCAAAGTAATAGTAACCAAGCTAAAATATAAAAGATAAGTGTTATAAACAGGGGCGTATGCTGGGAATGTTCAAGGGCTTACTGTTAACCCACCTCCTTTCAAATTATTTGTAATATTCATAGCAAGTAGTACTTTCTAGACTGCTTTGTAAATTGATGAATGGTAGCTAAATATGATTTATTGCCTGTTAAGCCTGCTAGTACCACCATAAAACTACAATATACTTACATAACATTAAAAAATGCGGCTGTGCTAAAATTAATCTGAAAAAAAAGCAGAAGCACCAAGATTTTCAAGTCCATTTAAGTATAAAAAAAGTGCAGAAAAAAACTAAAATTAGTGAAGTATTTGGCATGACTTATGAAATTGTCAGCAAAACCTACAGAGACTGAACACATTACCTCTCACTCATATTGTCTGTGAATCAAATCAAATAGCTGATGTGTGTTAGAAAAGTATGTATTTACAAGGCCGTTGGAACCGCTGAGGCTGGTGAGGTTTCGGCCTCACCACTTTTTTGCCGAAGTGGGCGTGGTTTTGTTTGCGCGAGCGCTTATTATCACGTTGCTTTTTAGCTTAGGTAAAATGGCATCAATGTTGGAGTCCAAAGGTGAACTATGATTACTTAATTTTCCACACCATTGACTTTGTTTACTAAACTCAAATTAGTATTCTATTCAATTTATTCACACTTTAAATTTATATAAACTTATGGAAGTCTAGCTACCTGCATACAATGTTTTTTCTTTTTTCCTGTGTACTTTACTTTCACCACCCCACCTTGAGCATGCCTATAAATCTACCAGTCATTCAGTCATTTTTTAGTTGTTGTTCTTGTTCTAGTCGTTGTGATTACATTATATTGAGGAACCTCGTGAACTAACCTTATACCACCACTAACCTAGCTAACCACCATTGTGAGTGTAGCCAGAGCTAAAATACAGTCAACTAGCTACTAAAGTTTTGGCTGCATTCAATCATCCATGAAGCCTAGAAAGCTGCAAGTGCCAGTAGTTGGAACAGAGCCACACCAGCCATCCTCTCCTCCATTCAAGTTCCCAAGGAGAGAATTTGGGAAGAAAAATGTTGTAAAAAGATCGTTTTTTCTACGATGTCAGGTAAAAATGCTGGAGTAGTTGCTAAAGTATTAAAAGAAGAGCCTAAAGCTTTGTACACACGCTGCTATGGCCATTCATCCAGCCTTGCATGTGGAGATGCAATGAAACATTCTAAAATTATGAAAGATTCACTTGATACAACTCATGAAATCACAAAACTTATAAAGAAGTCCCCACGTAGAGTTACATTGTTTGAGAAACTGAAAGTGAGTTGGCCCCTGATACACCTGGTGTTAGAGTTCTTTGTCCAACAAGATGGAAAGTAAGGGCAGACTCATCTTAGACAATTTTGAAGTTCTTCAAGAATTGTGGGAAGAAGCTATTGACTCAGTGAAAGACACTGAAATGAAGGCTCGTATAAATGGAGTTGCATCTCAAATGAAGACATTTGATTATTATTTTGGAATTTGTTTAGGGCATTTGATTCTTAAACACAGATAACTTGAGCAGAGCATTGCAAAAGAGTGACATATCAGCATCAGAAGGTCAGGAAGTGGCCTCCATGACTTTGAAAGTTCTTAAATCTATACGTTCTGATGACATGTTTAAAGTTATTTTGGGAAAAGATTTGTAAAGAGGTTGAACATTAAGTATTTCACCACCAGGTTTACCACGTCGTCATAAAGCTCCTCGAAGATTCGAAGAAGGAGATGCAGAGAGTGTGTTTCCTGAAACACCAGATGACTACTACAGACCAATCTACTTTGAAGCATTGGATCTCATCACCACTTCTATTACTGATCGATTTAATCGGCCTGGTTATAATTTTTTTCATAATGTTCAAAATCTTATTCTAAAAGCAGTTCAAGGACTGGATTATGAAGCTGAGTTAAAGTGTGTGGCTAATTTCCATACGACTGATTTTAATTATGAATTATTAAAAAACTCAGCTGGAGATACTGAGAGCTAATTTCACTCCAAATCAAACCTCTGTTAAAATCACTGATGTTACTGAATTCTTCAAAGCAATGACTCCAGGTCAGCGAGAACTTCTATCTGAAGTGTGTCAATTGTTCAATTCCTACTTGTAAAACCAGCAACTAATGCTGTCAGTGAAAGGTCCTTTAGTGCTTTACGAAGAGTGAAAACGTATTTGTGTTTGACAATGGCTCAAAACAGGCTGAATCACATCATGACTTTGCATATTCATCAGGTCTTACTGATGATCTAAGCTTGATTGGAAGTGCTAACCCATTTATTCATGGAAGTGATCATAGAGAACAGATTTTTGGGAAATTTGTGGCAACAAATGTGATTGAAACTTTTTATTTGTAAACATAAATTAAATTTTCTTGAACAATGTTTGAAACTTTTTTTTTAACTATAAATTAAATTTTCTTGGCTAATAATTGGCCGTGATTATTTGTAAATATCAATTAAATTTTCTTGACTAATATTGGCCTCACCACTTTGTATTTGCTTCTGACCCCCCTGATTTATATTATAGAAGTGAGATTGCTTGATTGCTATTTATTGCTGTAGCTTGGTATCCATTATAATATCATTGGTGTAGTCTAGGCGTAGTTTGGGTGTGTTCACTAAGTAACACATCTCTCCTGCCTATGCCCCTGATAAATAAAAGATAAGTTAATAGTTTTCTGTGTGTACCATCCACAGGCATCCTTGCAGACCTGGTAGGTAAATGGTTAAAGTGCTATTTTTATAGTCATTGTTCTGTATCAAAATGCACATGTGAGTCTCAATTGCTTTGTATATTAATTAGCACTTATAAACACATAATATATATAAACAATTATATACTTTTAATAACCCTAACATTATCTTACTTATTACTCTTGTTTGCCAATCATTATGATATTACTTTGTCATTATTTAGAAACTACACTAAATCCACCACCTCCTACGTTAGAAGTATGTCTTGGTGAAAATTACACTTTGTCTTGCACAGAAAGTGAAGCTTTAAGTACTTTTTGGAATTGGAATAATATTATTAGGAGACAATATATAATTGGAATAGATAACAATAGTAGTACTACAGATCTTCTGTTGAGTAATAGCAATATGACGGTGTCAACTCGTCTTATATCTATTAATTCTTCACATGTACACTCTCAATTAGAGTTTACATTGTTTGAAAATGTTACTTCAGTTCAAGTATCGTGTAACGGAGTTACGTTACTTGTAAAAGTAAAGGGTAAGAAAAATATGTAAAATTTTATTTAAGTATTTCCTAAAGAAGTATTTTATGTTCATGCAGCAATTTTTTTTACTGTACAACAAATACAAGCTTTATATGAACAAGAGGTAGCAATATGTACTTTGTATCATATTAAAAATTTAAGACTAGAGCAGACAAAGATCAAGAAAGTATAGGCGATAATCCATGGCATTGAGCAGGTCTTGTTGTAAGTGATTACATTTTGATTGAATTTCCAGGTGTATGTCAGAAATAGGAATTTACATGTCAGTTTCAACTTACAACTATAATTATATTGTGAATTTCAATAGAATTAAAAATATAGTCACGAATTTGTGAGATAATTAATACAAGCATAAAAAGGACATAATCACGAACCTAAATCTTCTTTAAAATTGCTCTTGTAAACTATCAATGATGATAATATGTTAACATTTTAAATGAAATTTTGAGATTTTTTGAGTATATAACTCAAAATTCAAGGTACAGTGTTATAGAATTTCCTCTTACTATTGTGGAGTTAGCACTTTGCGATATATGTTTCTACTCTCAAAGCCACAAGTACAAAGAATACAAAATGAATCAATAATTAAATTTAATTCCTTCTGTGATCAATAAATTCAGCAAAGGTAGCCACTGGAATGGCAATATCAAAATGATGCTGTCCATAATTTAAGCTCTTTCAATTTTTTGTTTTTTGACTGTAATAAATAAGGAATATAATACTATTGTAGTTACACCATTGTTAATATAATTATCTTTTGCTAGATGGAGTAGATGTAAATTTAACAAACATTATATCTCCTGACTGTAACTATTTTATGCAAATTCAGACCGAGTAAAGTCTATTAATTAACATTTTGGTTTACAAAGTTCACATAATTTATTTAAACAATAATTATTTGATAATTGTTTCCAAAGAAAATTAAAAAAAAAAATCTTCTTGATTATGCCTCGGGTTTGTTTAATTAATATGTAATTACAACTGGTGATATTTTACTCTTAGCATAGTCTGTAAAAAAAGAAATGACATTTCAAAAATTGTTGGTACATTTCACAAAGTGTGTGTTGACATCATGATGATCTCATCATTATATTACTATTCCATATTGAAATTCATTCCAGATGATCAAATTTAGTTATACTCATTAATTGTATTTGTTAGGCTTTAGTTTTAAATTCATTGGGCTTTATTTGTTAATTCTACAACTTACTAAATATGCAACTTAAAAAAATATATTGTAAATTCTTAACATTATTCATGAGCAATGAATTGCAGTAATGATATATTTCAAGTTCATGCTGCTATAAATTAGTTGATTATATATAAAGTCATTGTATTCAATTTATTTTTAGTAAATTATTTTAACTTTTCACTAGATGTTTGTAACTTTGAGAATAACACAACTACTGGAACTTCTGACAATGATTATCAACTGATTATTCTCCCAGTTGTATTCTGCTTTTCACTTATTTTATTTATACTTTTTGTAATACTATTCACTATGACTTTTGTAATGATTAAAAACAGAAATAAAAGGTGAGTAATATTCTAGCAATAGTGTTAATAGAAATCATTGCAAAACTACTTTTTAAAAGTGTATGGACTTACAGGGCAGGGTCAAATGTTTAATTAATATGTGTACATTGATAAACTCCCATGCATTTTGTAAACTAGCTAAGATACTGAATGACATCTGTCGGTTACCTTATATATTACATAAGCTACACATGTAATACTCCAATTAATTTTTTCAGTAAACTCTTCAAAATGTATTAGCTTATATAGATTTTTTCATGGATATGTTGTAACTGATGTAGTATCATATTAGGTTTCATTAGCCTTCCCTGACTTACATTAGGAATGTTGAATACATACATGTCTTGATGTATTTCTGAATAATGTTGACATTTATTTCATCATCCTTTTTTTATTTTAATCATTCCTATAAATGGACTATTATACAGAGCCAAAGAGAGAAGCAACGATTTGATCAAATGTGTGACTACTCCACAGCATCCTAGTACACCTACCTATGAGGAACTGAAAGTTGACCATTACAGTGAAGCCACAGAAATGACAGCTAATTAAGCTTATGGAGTTCAACATACACCACATTTTTAATATGTTATTCAATTTTTGCTAATGTTCTTCAGTAAACAAGTAATGCCATTATAATTATTAAAAAACGTAAATTGTTCTTTAATCTTTTCTGTTCTGTGAACACTGATACAATTATCATTTTGTTATATTGATTTACGTACAATTCATTAAACTCTTTCACATAAAAATTATAACATTGTACTATTAACTATTATTATAGTACAATTATGGACCACTTTAGATGACTAGCTATGTATCATGACTTATAACATTCAGAAACGTGCTATCTTTCAGATTACAAGACACAAATTAATTGATATAATATATCAATAATTATGAACTGATAATGTAGGCAGCGCTAAAAGATATTTACAAAAGCGCCAAATTAAATATGTCTATATCTTGTTGCCAATTCAACTACAAGGTTAGGTTCATCTGTAAGTAAAATTAATAATTCATATGACAGCCACAGTACATGTATAACAAATTGTTGTAGTTTTCGAGTTATTGACAATATTTTGAACCCCCTCGAAACTCAAGTTTCTTTTTGCTGACTCATTCAGCTGGGAAAGGGTTAAATAATGTTTTTGTGTGTATTTCTTAACATTTTAAAGTACAATATCTCTGAATATCGACACAATTTTGTACACCTTTTCTTTTCTGCTTGTGAAATTAGCACTTTCCTAGTTATTTTTCTAATAAACCCTCAAAACCACAAGCATAAAGATTACAATACAAATAAGCCATTTAATTTTATTCAGTCTGTTGTCAAAAGAACTTCAGTGAAGGTAACCAGTGTACGATGCAGTCCACAATTTAAGCTCTTTTGAATATTACTTCATTTTTTGTTTTTGAACTGAAAAAAAACTGGTCAAATTTTCGGAATTAAAATAGGAATTAACAGTCTCAAAAAATTGGATGCAGAAAAAGTACACCAAAGAGAAACAAAAGGTGAAGCATAGAAAGTGAAAATGAATTATCTTGTTCAAGTTTGCAAACATCAATGCAAGGCCACATCTACTATGTGTATTATATATGACAAATGGAAATCATAGGTAAGTTGAATATGAGTTAACTGCAGTAATAGGACTACACTTTGTCAATTAGCTAGCTATCTGGTACAAAAACAACAATCTTGACAAAAACAATATCTGTACAAAAACAACTCTCCTGTATGAAAGACAGAATTGTCTCATACTTGAAACTGTTAGGAACAGGAGTGAAGATGCAAACAGTAATACTAAATACTAACATGCATGTGGGCAGTAGTTGGGGCTTTCCTAAATTTTTCCCTCACTCTTCTCTCTATCATTACCCAGCTACCAACACACAGTACCTCCTGGGTGATACTCTGTACTTCAGAGTGTCGGTGAAAATGGACAACCACAAGCCATGGCTGGTCTGCACTGACAAAATAAACATGGAATCTCTGAGGACGATGTATATAAAAATAAGTAGAATTATGCTCATACTTTTATCTTCTTTTTTTTTTCTTTTTCTTTTTTTCTTTTTGTGGTTCTCAAAAGGTGTTTATGATCTTTTTTTATACTTTATTAGACATTTATTTTATCACCAATAAAATAAGAAAGTCATGTAGATTAAATGTTTATTTTACCACAAATTTAATAAAGTCCTATAATAAATTTAATCCTTCAGCGGAATATCCAGCACTAAATTATTCTAGAAAAAATCACGACAATATGTGTATGTGCATCCAATGTTTTCAATGTATACTGTTTTGATGTGTGGCAAATCTGATAATAAACTTTCTATATAATTTTGTAAACATACACAGGATGAATTTATGTACCTAACAGTTTGTCTTAATACTTACACACCACACACACAAACACATAAGAATTCAAAACATTGAACTATGGTTTCAGCAAGAAGTTTGTCAGCTATATTCCTGCTCAATGGCTAACAGGGTCTACAACTTCATCCCCGAACCTGATCCTAACTTGAAGAAGTGTTCCATCTGCTTGGAAATAGCCAACCTACCTCAACAATGTGGACACCGCGGCAAATTGTTCTGCAGTGAGTGTATTGAGAAGAATGGGAGGTGACTTTGTCCTACCTGTAGGAACAACAACCCTAGATATTTCAATGACGTTAAAAGTAAGTCTAACTAGTAATACATTGTTCTAGCATTGTAAATGGTACTTTATATAGGTGGCAGAGACATTCAAACTCAGAAGTGAAATGTTTCAATTCTGAGCGAGGCTGTAACTGGACTGGGACTATTAAAAAAAATAAACTCACACACCGCTACCTGTGAGTAGGTTCTGGTCACATGTCCCAATTTGTGTGAAGACAGTAGGAGGTAGAAAGATAAAACTTATGAAGAAAGACCATGACAAGCATCTTACCACTGAATGTGAAAAGAGACTTTATTATTGCATATACTGCAGAATGAAAGGAACATTTTTTAGCATAACAAAGGAACATGTCATAATGTGTGATAAGAAATTAGTGCACTGTCCCAACTTGAGTATTGGATGCCAATTATTGGTGGAAAGAGGGAAAACCAAACAGCATATCAGTGTGTGTGAGTTCACTGAAGTAGCCTGTGCTTATGAAAGCCTAGGCTGTGGAGTGAGGATGATGAGGAAGGACATAGAAAAGCACGAGGCAAATGTCAGAATTGCCCACTTTCCAATGATGGATAAGATTGTCAAATTACAATCAGAGATGCTTAGGGAACAATCGAAAAGTCTCCATTTACTTGAAAATGAATGCCAAAAAGTCAGTTAGCAACACCAGGACCTCTTGCAGAAATACAACAAGTTGTCTTTGAAGTACAAAATGCTGTCAGAAAAGCACAGTAAATTGTTTCAAGTAGTCAAGCTGTTGTCAGAAAGAGCCATGTCTATGTCGAAACATCACTTTAAACTTCTTGAAGGAGAGTCATTCCAATTTAAATTGTCACAGTATGCTAGCAAAAAAGAGAAAAATGAAATATTCTTGTTTACTCCATTTAATACACACCCTGATGGTTACAAACTGCAAGTTGGAATTTATGCAAATGGTTGTGAAAAAGGGAAAGGTACACATTTATCTCTCTCTACTGAAATATTAAAAAATGATAATGACCACAAGCTGCAATGGCCCTTCCAGGCAACTATTCAATATGAACTATTGAACCAGTTGGCAAATGACAAACACTACCAAATAGTTACCAAATTCTGTGCCACTGACGACATACTTGTTGGACGCAATTAAATAATACATGAATTTATCCCTCACTCTTCTCTTGGCCGTGACCCAGTCAATAACACACAGTACCTCATGGGTGATACACTGTACTTAAGAGTGTCAGTGAAAGTGGACAACCACAAGCCATGGCTGGTTGATACTAACAAAATAAATATGAACTCACCGAAAGAGATATACAGGAAATTATTCAACTCTATTTATAGTTGGTATATTCATTGGATTGTGTTAATTATTTTTTTGAGGAAACACTAGACTTTCACCCTATAAGATCCATATCCCCCAAGACAAAGTTACACCTCCTCCCCCTCCCCTTTCTCCACACACAAAACCTTCCTCAATACAAGGTGTAATTGAATGTCTCCGAAATGAATGGTTAGCAAGAAATATTTCCTACACTTACACTCTGGTTTACCTGTCCAGTAACCTCCATACGGGTTAGTGGTTGGAAGGGTCTGTATCTAGACAAATTATTTTTGTTTATCATTATTACTGTTAAAGTGATGCTAAATGTAGTGTTGTTTTAGTAACTAAAACTAAAACCAAAACCCCTTAGTTTTGGGGTATTTTACTTTTGGTAAGAATAACTAAAACTAAGCTATAGAGAACATGAAAAAACTAAAACTAAATATTTTAGAAGACAGTGAATTCGATAATAACTAAAACTACCAGTAGAGTGGATGACACAAACTAAAACTAAGCAATTTTTATAGTAAACAATTCACCTTGAATTATATCATTATTAAATAAAGGTATAAATTGCTATCAAGCTTCTCTAAACTATATAAAATATATCATACTTTATTTAAATCCCTAAGATTTCATAGAAATATGCTACTTTTGAAGTTGTTTGGAAAACTACCAGTACTACTTCTTTAAGGAGTCTCGTTATTCAAGAATTTGAGACACAACGTAATTAACCAAAACTAAGTCAATTGATAGAATAACTAACAAAATCTTCTACATGATATTGAAGAAATGCTAAAAACTAACTAAATCTTCAGGGAGAATTTGGGAAAAAACTAAAACTAAGCATTCAAGACATTTTTTTAGTATGAATAACTAAAACTAAGAAAACCTGGAATCTCTAAACCAAAACAACACTGCTAAATAGGATTCATGAGATAATTATCTTTTAGGTTACTCCATTTGTAACTCCTGCATGTATATTTACACATCTCAAAATATATATCCCCACTCTCTAACATTGATGTTCCTTCCCCCCTCCCTAATGAAAATTTCTGTATCAAACCCTGAATTGGCTAGGTTGTTGTTGTTGTTGTTGTTGTTTTTTGTAGAAATACGCTTTATCTAAGCTCAGTGTGAATGTAGTTGGCCTAACTTTTAAAATCCACACTCGTCAAGCTGTGGGCGGAAGAGAAATTCACACTTAACATGTGACAACAGTACAGTACAGAGGCTGCAACTGGGGTGTGCAATAGTTCAAGAATTGTTATATTTTCCTTTTAAACTCCTTTTAACTAGGTTAAGCAAACCATTTTTTTGTTACATTAAATGGCAATTGAAAAGTAAAATAAAAAATTATTAGTTCCATATCAGAAATTAAACACCAATTCATAATTTACTTTCAGTTGGTGTATACTCATAATTTAGCCTGAAGAGCTTGGTCATCAAAGTTTTCATTTTTATCAGCTTCTGAGGTTGGCTTCTTAGTAACTGATCACAGAAAATGTTAAGCTTTTATATAACCTCATTGTAATATGTATACACACAGTTTCTTTTGTCACAATTTGCAGTAATGAATTCTGTAACACAGAGAATAATTCTAATTGACAAGTATCAAGAAGAGTGGACATAAGGCATAAGCAAGGGGGAAAATTACAATGTCCTGTGCTAAGCCATAATCAGGTAAAATTAACTCGGGCCAATGCTACGCTAAATAGGCCTACCAAAAATAGAGGACAATACCTTTCCTCCACTTGCAGTCCTTTCCTTACAACCAGCGGTGCCGTATATATACGATTGCGTGGGGAAAGTAGAAGGAAAAGGGTCGGCAACGCCAGACTACTAGAATAGGATAAGGTATGCAATTCTTCAGACTCGATTACCCTTTACCAAATTGGGGTCCAGTCTTGCCCGCAAAGTAAAAAGTAAAAGGGTAATAGAGAAGATGACTGGATATTATCGGGTAAAAGGTGTTTATGGGTAAAAAATGGTTTTGGGGGTAAAAAATCTTAAATAAAAAAAATGATATTTAATAAAGGATTTTCTTTGAGAAGGTGAAGGTGATACCTAGCTAGCAGTTACAGACCCATGCATTCTCCTTCACAGACTCTTAACAAGGGTTATTGCATTCCATAAACTGCAGTTGAGCAATTGAATTGCTGATAACTCTAGTTATTTCAAGCATGATGGCTAAACCTGGCTGTATTGACATGATAAAAAAGACGAGTTCAGTCATACTCTCAAATTTTTTTTTAATCAATTAGTTGATTAGTTAAATGGCTAGCTACCCGGTGCTAGAAACTAGAAACTACTGATGAGTTTTCCTTTTATGATTAGTTTTTCTTATGAAAAAATACAGACAGACAGAATTTAGCTCCATCTACTGGTTTTATTGCATGAAAAATATATATAATAAAATATATAATAATATATATTACATATAAATATTATAGTACTTAGCTATTACATGAGTCAGAGTGTGATTTGGCTACATATTTCATGAGCAGGCTAATATATTTTCACTAGCCAAAAGAGAGTGAAAATACAGCCTGAGAGTGAAATATCTAGCCATATCACTCTGCCAGTATAATAAGTGATTTATTCCATTCTAGATATCTTCACTGAAGTAGTTTGTATTTAGGTTCATCTTGGTGTAAAGTTGGCTGTAAAACTCTCTAGGGGCTCCCCATACCCCCCAGCTGATATTTTAGCAGCTTCTCTAACATCTTAGGCAGAAGGTAGCTGTAAAAACCTAGAAAACTGGTATACAAAGGGGCAGATCCAGCACCAATAAGGGGTATGGACATTATATATGAATCATGAGTATATATTGACAATCTGACATAATAGGAACTAATTTACCTACATTGGTTCCCTTGTACACTAAAATGTTCAATAAAATTATTTGGTTGGGGGGAGGGGCCCTGGCTCCCTTAGCTCTCCCCCTCCCCTCCTGATACACACCCGATACTTTATTTGGTGTACGCCAAATAATTTATTTCTATATAGAAATGATCTTTGTAACAGCTATAATAGCTAGGTTTTGCTGAGTGTCCATACCTATAGTGCTTCATTTAGTGATATTATATATTTTATATTCACAATAATTATATTTTGTCATATCTCTCTATTAGAATGCAATCTCACTCTTTTCACATAGTTGATTAACAATCACTTATGTGAGGTGTGGTAGGAGATGTTTTCAGACTCATTATCATCTTAACAATAACCACTTAAGCTACATGTCCATGTACCTTTGTTCCTTTGTTGATGTGTTTATAATTATAAGTAATAATGTTATATTGAATATAATGCAACGATCAAATACAAAACTATTTCTTCTCACGTTTGTTTACAACAATATTAAGTTAAGTGATTGTGACTATATCATAGTCCTTTGTTTTCATCTGTGTGGAAGTAGAATAAGCTGCACAGTCTGATAGAACAATTTCAGAAGACGGACCAGCTGTGTAGCAGGAGTTCTTCTGAGTATTAATATCACCAGATGTCTTTTTGCAGTCTTGGATTTCATCATAAATTGTATCTGCAGGAGTGCTCTTTTGATTGCGATTATTCAGCACTAAAATTAAAAGCTCATTATGTCAATGATAATAATAAGAAAGTCTAAACAGATAAGCAGACAACAGGCTGTAAACAGACAGACAGACAGACAGACAGGCAGACAGATGACAGACAGAGGCAAACAGGCAGACAGACAGACAGGCAGACAGACAGACAGATGACAGACAGAGAACAAACAGGCAGACAGACAGACAGATAGCAAATAGACAGACAGACAGACAGACAGATAACAGACAGAGAGAAAACAGACAGACAGACAGACAGACAGACAGATGACAGACAGAGAACAAACAGGCAGACAGACAGACAGGCAGACAGACAGACAGGCAGACAGACAGACAGACAGATTACAGACAGACAGCAAACAGGCAGATAGACAGACAGACAGACAGACAGACAGATGACAGACAGAGAGCAAACAGGCAGACAGATAGACAGCAAACAGACAGATAGACAGACAGACAGATGACAGACAGAGAGCAAATAGGCTGACATACAGATAGACAGACGGACAGACAGACAGCAAACAGACAGACAGACAGACAGACAGACAGACAGACAGACAGATGACAGACAGAGAGCAAACAGGAAGACAGACAGACAGACAGAAACAGACCGACAGTCAGACAGACAGACTAACAGACAGACAAACAGACAGACAAACAGACAGACAAATAGCAAAGAGGCAGACACACGGACAAATAGACTTGACAGACAGAAAGATGACAGACAGAGAGCATACAGGCAGACCGACTCACAGCCACCCACACACATTAACCAGAGAAGCACAGAGGCAGGCATACAAGTATTATCTTCAATACATGACCTTGAAGCATATTTGAATAGCTGAACATACAATTTCAGTTTACATATTTGTTAGAATAACATTATGTAAGAGTTGGATCTCGGTTAGCTATCCCCCCCTCCCCCTCCCCCCCCCATTGTCATTAATAAGGCAGTGAGCACAACAAAGCATATCTAATCCACAATTATCTTAATAAAATAAGTACACTTGGAGCATGCATCAGAGGATACCATCATTATTAAAACAATATATTTACCTTTTCCGTATATAATCATAAAAATAAATAAACTCATAATTATTAAAATACTGAGAGATATAGCTCCCACTAGAAGTCCAGCTATGAGAGCAGTACTTGATCCTACAAAAAAGAAGGTTGTATAATATTACTGTTGGAATACAATATGCTAATAATAGGTGTAATATTTTTATGAAAAACAGTTTAATCGATACTTATTGCTAGTTAGTTTGCATTGTTTTCTGGTTGGCTTTTCTATTTATAATCCTTCAACATAATTATAAAATTTTACTCTATTGTGTCTGAAGTCTCAAAGTGCAACATCTAGTACAAACCACACGAGTCCAAAGTACATTGAACTTATGAGAACACAATAATACATCCAACCAACTCACGTGATGTCCTATCCTGCCAAGTATCTACGAAATATTTCTCATCTGTAAACATATTTGGAGTATTACTGAATAGTGCGTCCGCTGTACTTATTAATAAAGTTGATTGTTCCGATGACACTGAACTGTAGCTGGAAACTGCATTATATACATAAGTAATAGCTAATAATTTTCACTTGAAGTTACTTTATGTTCAGTCATTAATGAAAGATTTCTGAAGGTTTTACTGAATTAATTATGACATGTACAGGATCAATTAAATTTAAATGAAGTGATTATAGTTGACACTACACTTAAATGTTAATGTTATTGAGAAAATATTTACTAAGCAAAATACAATAAATATTATTAGATTATAGGCATTCATACTGTGCTCTTAGTTGCTATAAAAATACTACAGCATTGATTATTATGTCTTTGTGTAAAGTACCTAAACATATTTGCCCGATATCCGGGCAACAATCGTTATTTGCATAACAACTTTGATCACAATAGCATTCAGAACCATCCCAAGTGTGGACAAGGCAGAATGTGACAAGATCAGGGCAGCAATTTGTGAATCCACTATCCACACAACCTGTGGAACATTACCGACAGACAATAGCAGCCATTCCTATTCTTATAGACAAATATGTGTAGTATTTACATAATAGTATGAACTAACATAATAGCATGTAATAGAATTAGCTTATTTCCTAAATATTTAGTTGCAAATTGAAAATTCAATTTGCACTGTGAGAGTTACTCAGGATTTTATTATACAGTAATTGCTTGTGAAAAATATTCTGTTTCTGCAATTGAAATGTAAGGATATTTTAATTGTATAAATTGTGACATTATATGAAAATTATAATATTAAAGAACATTATTAACTTACTGAAGTGTCTTACCTGAATCAACCTTTTGCATATATATGTATAAAATTAGAAATGACCAATATTTATTCATTGTGCTGAACTTGAGACTAAATAAATGTGAGGCAAAGTAATCATTTATAGGGCAAAAGATGAGCATAAAATAACATACGAGACTATAATCTTGCATAAGATATGTCATAGAACATCATAAGCTTAAAATAATAACAGATTTCAAAATGAAACTATTATTTTAAACATGTGACAGCCATTTTAAATTCAGAAACACTCCTAAAATAGCAGGCTAAATTTAATATTATCACTCAGCTAGATTAGCTAATTAATTGGTTAGACTTTCCTAAAACTGGCCAGCCGCTTGTGAAAAATATTCTATGTTTCTGCAATTCAAATGTAAGGATATTTAATTGTCTAAATTGTGACATTATATGAAAATTATAATATTAAAGAACATGATTAAATTACTGAAGTTTCTTACCTGAATCAACCTTTTGCATATTATTATGTATAAAATTAGAAATGACCAAATATTTATTCATTCATGTGCTGAACTTGAGACTAAATAAAATGTGAAGCAAATTATTAATTATTTATAGGGTGAAAGATGAGCATAAAATAACATTGAAATTGTACAATTAGACTCTAATGTTGCATAAGATGTGTCATAGAGCATCATAGGCTTACCATAATAATAACAGATTCAAAATTAAACTACTATTTTAAACAAGTGGACAGCCATTTCAAATTCGAAAACACTCCTAAAATAGCAGGCTAAATTTAATATTATCTCTCAGCTAGATTAATTAATTGGTTAGACTTTCCTAAACTGGCCAGATCATTTAAAAACAGTTAGCTAGGCTATTATAGTAAATAGAGTTAAGTATGCTATAAAAATATATCATACCAAAATTTTCTTTTTTATGACTTGTAACTTCATTATAATATAATTTCAAGCTTTTACAATAGTAAGGTGTAATTATTGGGATGGTTGCAGAAATATTATAGCAATAGAATATTCTTAGTTTCTGAGAAGCTTCTCTGATCTCTTTAGCTAGCTTCCAAGCCCAACAGTCATCACAAAATGAAGTGTCTGGAAATTATCATCAACACATCTAAAATAATCGTAAAACTTACAAACGATGAAGTTCAGCAGCCCGTGATTCTTGCTCAAGTCATTTCCATCTCAAAGTTTGGGGCCGGCCTAAAGCAATAAAATTACTATCATTATAATTGCTGAACACATATATAATATGGAAACGCTTTTGCATTACAAACTAGAATACACACACTATTAACTTCAGTTAGGACAAATAATGCCGGTCATTATGCATTAGTTATGAGACATATTCACAGTGATATAAGCTTCATGGAAACAGTAATATGAACATCAACTTTATAATGGGTATTATAATTATAGTTGGGAGCCTTCATCCCACCCCCTCCCCTCCCCTACCCCACCCTTCCTTCTTCCACTAGGAACAAACCCTTGAACATATAGCCTAAATATGTTAGAAACACTATGGTCTTATATCAGCGAATGTACATGTAGTCATTTCAGCATTCCTCATGTATACTACTGCCACACACACACACACACACACACACACACACATGCACACACACATACACACACAATCTCAATATCGAGAACTTGCTAGATTGGCCACGCCTTGCCAACTGAAGTAATTTTATAAGTGTTACAGACAATATATTCAATTGTTATTATTATTACAGTTAATCCCAATTTAGAATTTGATATTAATGAAATTGACTCATTTTTTTCTTGTATCTTCTCTATTTACGACATAGCTTGACTATTAATTTGATTAATTGTTAGAATTAGCATATTCTTTAGTGACAAACAAGTTTTGCACAAATTATTGAATTTCAAATACAGACATTGATGGCTAGTATATCAGTTAGACTGGACAGTTTTAAACTAATTAAGTTACCTTAAGGTTCTGGAAATTCTCACCTGAATGCCCCCCGTATAAAAAAAAATTGACAAACTAATTTATCATTTGCTTATGTAACAATGTCTAATTTATGGTCCCAAATTTATTTTCATCATTGCGAAGTAGCTATATTTTCATTATTGAAATGTAACATCATTTAATATCACTTCTTTTGAGTAAGGATTTGAGCTGAACACAAAAAATATACTTGATATTGCAGGTAGATGTATGGATTCACATAAAAAGCTCAAAAGGATGACCCTCTTTCTGTCAATGCAATTTAACCACTTAATTGTAATTAATATCATTATATTATATAAATAGTTATGATTACTTTTGAGCTAAGTATTAAAAAAAAAATTTTTTGGGAAATTTTAGCTATAATAGTGATTTCATTAATATTAATGAAAATCTAACCATATTTATGCAATGTTATATAGGAAAACTGGAACTGTAGTTTTTTAGTTTCAGGTGTTACGTGTGAAATGTGGTTTGAGTTGGTATTAAAAATTCAAGACTTCTATCCACAACTCTGTCAGTAAGTCATGCATTCAGTATGATGTTGTCCATCTGGATTTTCACTGAACTACCAATGAACCACAAAACCAATGAAGTAGAATAGCCTATTTTAGTAGTAATAAACAAAAACTTTTTTAAGAAGAATTTCATATAAATATAATTGCTACTAAGCATAACTTACCACTTGCTCCAATTTCATTAACAAAATTCATGTGGAATGAATTCTTAACCGATATAAAATCAAGGTTTACTGACCAGTATAAACGAAAAAATGCTCTGTATAGTGCTCTTCTTTGTCAGTAGTTCTATGCCTAGCAATATCTCAACAGATATTCTGACTGTTGCAATTGCTTCAATAAAATAATAAAATATATATATAATATAAAAAGTTAGCTATAGCTCACACATAAGTACTAGTACATTAATGAAAAGGAAGGCTTTTCATTCAAAGTGCCACCTGTACGTTTCTGCTTGCATGCTCTACTACTCTATTAATTTGGGCGTTTTGAAACCTTCAGAACCTGGAAGTTGGTGGTTAGGTAAAGGGTTTGGCTAAGCAAGACTCCTCGTAGGGAAGGGCTGGAACCTTGCCCCCGAGACAAAATGGTAATTCTGAAAAAAATGATGCGTGAGTCTGAGTCATGCTGATAAACACATTCCTGACAAAAAAAGCCCTTGAAAAAAAACATATGAATTTAATTGAACCACATTCCTTAATGCTATGAATAACGAGTAAATAATTATAAAATAAATTATATAGCAATTGGAGTTGTCGCCTTAAAGTTGTATTAAACTACTAAGTGCAGAAATATATATATATATTTTTAGTTTTTACATCAATATCACCAGTTTGGTCTTATGTAACTGTTACTTGTTCTAGTTTTTTGCTAGCTACATACTTTATCTCAACAAACAATGAATGAAATTATAAAAATTTCACTACAAAAACACTGTCACATGACCCTCGTCATATTTTGGATCGTTACTCGTACAACTTCAGTTCAGTTATCTTACCGATTTCTTTTACGAGCATGAAGCTGAGTACATCACTAACAGTAAGTAATAAAGAAAGACATTATGTGGCCATAATAAATAAATAATAACTAGCTAAGTTTCCGAGTATTTGCTACAGTAGGATTCACCGAAATGAAATCTGGAATTATTTTTATGCCTAAAGCTAACTGCCTAATATTCCCTCCGTAAATGTTACATTTAGTACTAGCTACTGCTTCTCATTAAAACTATCACATACAATAAAGAACAATAACCACATTACTATTATAATTTTTCTGCCTTAGTCTTTGTTTGATTCATTTTGTTCTGGGAATGGCTGAAATAATATGGGATCTAGCTACCATTGAGTTATTGCTATTGTTTATATTTTGTTGCAGTGTATCTGTTCTGCTCTTCTCGTTATGGCTAATGGACAGGAGTTTATAACAACATTGAATCCTTATTTTGACTGTTATGGTAAAGACTGGTACTATAGCTGCACAACAAGCAATGGCAGCCCTCATTGGATTGTTAATAATGACTTCAATTTTACTTCGGAAAATACTGCCCAAAATCCTATTTATGCTGAACTATATTCTGACAACAGATCTGTGCAGTATGCTTCAATTTGTGTATCCAATCCAAATGATCCTTGCACTGCAGCCGTACTGGTAGTAAGAGTAAGCACAAAGCCAAATGTTTCCTGCAATGGAGATGTCATCAATACGCCAGACATACAGAGTACCGATAGTCAATGCATGGATAATGATGGTGATATCAGAAGATTTTACTTTCCACCTGAACCCTTTACCGTCGGGAGCCTAACTGTTCAGATTATAGTGTGTGTCACTATTACGAGTATTCGACAACTTTGGCAGGTGAACTCTACGAGCATCTGGACACTAAATGGTGATCAGTTCGCTGGACATGGAGATTCACCTGATAATAATAGATTGTTAATTCTTTATAAAGATGGTAATCGTTTTGAAACATTGTATCTATATATAGGATCTACACCAAATACCAACACAAGTATCACATGCAGAACGCAAACACAACATTCTTCCTATTCTATTTCATGGCCTCAACCTACTAATATATGCTATCTTGATCCAACAGAAGAAACTGCATCAACAAATACAGCATCAACAAATACTGCATCAACAAATACAAATGAATACACAAAAGCTACTAGTAAGTACAATGTGCACATTATATCTATGCATTTTAAATTCCACTGGTTAAATGTATAGATTACATCCACGTCATTCTATACTCAAAACGCGTCAATGTACCAATCATATTATACAATCCCTACTTCACATTAATGCTAAGTATATAATATGTCACTGAACATTTTTATTTGAAAAAAGTCCTTCAAATGTAACTATTAAATAATATTACTTCATATCTATTTTCTATTTTTAGATGTTATGACTACAAGCGGTGGTGCTAGTAAAGTATTTTCTTCTGAACTTTTCATAGCAACATTTTTTTCTGTTGTAGCTATAGTTTTGACTTGGATGTATTATTATTTTGCATTTTAGTTCTTTTAATATGTATAGCATTCAATATATGAAGCCATTAATTTAAATAAACAAAATTAATGTGTTATACAGCTATCATTTTACCTCCTACAGAAGCCTATAATTAATTAACAGTTCTAGATATAGCTAAAAATTTAAGAATCACAGGGGCTTTTTGTGCTTCAATTAGCTCTTTATTTTGTTTCTATCACTCATTGCAAAAAAAAATACATTTATATCATACCACAACTGTTCTAGTAGAAGTTGAAGTTGGCTCTACTGATAATCATTTTCTATAAAGGTGACGAGGCAAGCCAATGCTCAAGATTTGCACAAAAGCACAGTCTGGGAATTTCATATGAATGAGGTTGCTTGAATCACTAATATAATGCTGTTACAAGACATATATTTCTTGTATGATTTACAGATCACACTAGCTAATTAAATTCATAGTTAAAAAATAACATGCAATGGAACTCTAAATAATATCAGACTTATAAGTGTTCTTACGTATAAAGCACATTAAAAATGTTGAAGGGTAGTTAACTGTGAGAGTTGGTAGTCAATAAAAATGTTACTCTATGTTTCTCACGATGCATGATTTAATCACAGAGAATAAAACACTCGGACTATGTACTTGATGACAGGAGTTACACTTAGTCTCCACCATCAGTTTCTCACGAGGTACTACACGTCAAATACAAGTGGAAAAAAATAACTATGATCATTCATTTTAATTTGTGAGGCAGTGGAAAAAGCTGCACAGTCTGATATAATAATTTGAGAAGGCAGACATGCAGCATAGCAAAAGTTCCTCTGAGTTTTTATACCATCAAATGTCACTTTGCAGTCTTGGTTTTTATCATAAATTGCATCAGCAGGAGGCTCTCCATGATTGGAATTTTCAGCACAAAAAATAAATGAAACTAGCTAATTGATCATTGTGTCAATGATAATTTAGAAAATAAAAAAACAGATAAGCAGACAAATGGACCAATGGAGTGACAGACAGCCAGACAGATAGACAGACAGACAGACAGACAGACAGACAGACAGACATATTTTTTTCCAAATTTAAGTTCATAATGGAATAAAGTTCAGTAGTTACTAAAAGACCAATGCAATATGTTGTCAACACAAATAAGGTGAATTACCTTCAGTATTTTGTAGGAGTTGGACATAATTATGGGATATCTGGGCAGCAATCACCAAAACATAACCTTGTGATCACAATTGCAGTCTACTGCCCCAAATTGAATAGTACAGTGTTATAATTGATTAGCAGCAAGATGTGAAGAAATGATCCCATCAAATCATTGCATGCTGAGAATAGTGTTCCTAAACGTGTAGCTGGTATATCTGCCTTTAGCTAGATGTTGTAAATAGCTATAGCTCATGGTGGTTAATTTGCTACAATAGTAATAATTACTGGCAGAAAAAAGGAAGAGCTAGCTACTGAAAAAAATTAATACAGCTACAAAATTCCTAATTAAAGTATATTGTGTTTGAATGGTACTCAAAAATAGATACAACAGCTTATAGTGCAAATATTCAATACACTAATGGCACTGGAATACAATGTATTCATTCATATGTGATATTATCTACATGTATATTAAAAATTTTAGCTTTAAAATAAAAAATTTAATAAAGGTATATAAATTTACAAATATTATCATACCTGAATCAAATGTGAAACATTAAAATAATATAAATACACAATATTTATTCATAATTGCTCGACCTGAGACTAAAAAGTTTGGGTTACAATAATGTTCTATAATAGGGTGGAAAATACACACATATATTATTTAAAACAACATTGTTAAAATTACATGGATTTGAACTTTTATCACATCAAGTTTGATTTGCCAGAATCAATGCTAATTCTCAGTTCCATTTGGTTTAGGGACTTACTGCCATAGTGTTTGCCTAGATTTATGCATACTATACTCAATTTTTCAATTGAGAGTGTAATTACCTATGACTGCTGTTATATTGGATCATATTTTTGGTTTAGTTTTCCTATTACTCATAGATAACTAAGACACGATCTGTTTTTTATGAAAGGAATGCACTTATCACAACTAATCCTAATGTTTCTAATAATGTTTTTAACTTAGCTAATTACCATTTTTAAGACTATCATAAGTTCAGTCTCAGTTATATTCTATACAAAAATCGATGATAATGTTAGCAGTGTACAGTGATTTTTTTTGTGTGTATTTCCCCATTAATTTTTTCCTATAGCTATATGACCATAGAAGTATTCATAATTTAGCATGTTTATTGTAATACTGATACCGAGATCCTTCAAACCCTCGACCCAAGCTAGATTTTTTATTCTAAGCAGAGAGGAGTAGGTATCTCACAAGATGTCAAATAATGTTTATACTCTGAACTGAACTTTACAAGTTGGGTATTAGATTAGCTCTTAGGAACCTCATCGTGATGTTACATACACAATGTGCACTTACCAAACTGGGCATGGTCAGCTTCCGCTCTCAAAATGTTACCAATGAAACATGGAATATCATTATGAATACCATTGTTACAGAACGTTTAATTCTACATCCATAAAAATTCCACATTGGTGTATCTCCTAGAGTGTGAATAAACTATGGTAAGTAAGATATCAGATCCAGCTAAGAATGAATTTGTGATTGCATGTATTTATTTTATTACTACAGCTTGAAAAGTAAACCAGGACACAAGAATAATTATTTGATATTTGAATATAATTATAGGGCTAAAATCTTAATTACTATTTTACATCAGTATAATCATTTTATGTCCATCATTTTTATTAGTTGCATAAAATTAGTTGGCATAATGTCATTTAACCCAGTAATATAATTGCTATTTTGAACAAATAAAATAGAAAAGCATAAAAGGTGCAAACTCTCAGTGCTACCTTACACTAGCAAGCTATTACACAAAATCGTTTCTCAGGTCTATTCTGCATAATAGCAGTAGAAGTAAATTTCGTCTTTATAAGAGAAGCTAAATTAGAAATCCAATTGGGAATCAAGAAATTATTATATATATATGCCTACGTAATTAGCTATGTGAGACATAGTTGGGGGTTGTCCACAAAACTCGGTACCAATTTAGAGCTGACTGCTTCGTGTTTTCTCCAAAAATCATCCGAAATTAAAAATACAATAAGTGCACTTAAATCCTTGTTTTGAGAAGGTCATACCTAATTCAAAAGTTAGACAAAAGAGAGACAGTACAACTACTATACACTTTCCACACATTCTTGCTGAGGTTAAAATATACTGTCTTATTGCCAAATCGAGAATATTTTAATAACTAAAAATACTGTGTTTACATAACTACATAAAGAGCAGGCTAAGTTATTTCTTCATGTACCAAAAAATGGTGAAAATAAACCTGAGAGTACAATATCTTGCTACACCATTCTGGCAAGTGTAATAAAGATGCTAAATATCTCTTCACTGCTGTAGTTTGTACTAGGGTTGGTATACAGCTTGTAAATTTTGCTGTGTTGTTCAAAGAGGCTCTCCCACACCCCTGGATATCTTAGTAGCTGATTTCACCTGGTTGGGTAGCTTTTGTGGACAAAGGTAGCTTGGGAGTAAGCTAGGCTGTTACTATTAACTTCAGCTAGGTGCTACTATTAATCACAGCTGGGTGCTGTTGCTGTTAACTATACTGGTATAATTGAGTAATGAGCATGTTCAATGCAGCAGCGTGTGATATCATATAATATCTCATGGTCACATACCTAATAATATCATTGTTAAAATATCTAGTATGATATATATATATAATATATATTATATATATATATTATATATATATATATATATATGAAGAAGTTATAGCAATGTATCAAAGTATGGTATCACAAGGGAGCAAAAGTGGTGTAAGCTTACCATTTTTTTAGAATCTTTATTTCTTAATATTGGTACAATAACACACCGCATTATTGTAATTATCAATATCGTAAGACTATTAAACAGTTCCTGCAGTGATTTCAGCTGAAGATTTGTTGCATTCAGTAGATTCTGCTAATGAATTCGGTGTGAATGTTGTAGATGGTATTGGATCTATTATATAGAAATTTAAATTGTTTAATAGTGTAATACAAAAGTATTTTGCATCTATCAACACTTTTACCAATCAACAATATAACGATTACAATGATTGGGAGATATTAATAGGGTAAATAATAAATAAAATAAATAATTGAGATAAATAAATAAATAAAAATATTTTGAAGTAAAGCTCATGTTAAGGAAACAAAATTTCATTTATGTTTTAGACTGTAGATGACCTCACAAAGTCTATATATGTCCTGGAATGAAAAAAACAACACTACAAAATAAGTGCAAAAATAATTTTACGATATATATAAAATAAGTGTGAATATTAAAAATTCTATTAACTCATCTGCATTAATATTTTATGTATTTTTAAACATAACAATACAACTTTAAGGGCAAACACAATCCCTACCATTAGTTGCTGTAGCACTCTGTGCCAGATAGTGTATTGCTGGAGCACTTTGAAGGTCACAATGGTTAACAACTGCAGCAATGCTGTTGTTTGTGCACATGTTTTTTAACATAGTCATTGAAGTTTCCTTTACGCGAACACGATATTCCCCACAAGACACTATATAGTGATCTGCTGAATCCACAAAACCCCATGAAATTGTCAGTGTTTCTGTAGTCTCAGAAACTCTCATATTAGTGGTTGAGTTTGGTGTATCAATAATACATATAAGTATATTAATAATTGAATAATTAAAACTGCATTATTCTGAACTGGTAACTTACTTGCTATTTTAATCATTATAGAGATAAGTGAAGAGCTACTGCCATTGAAACAAGATAATGAAAATGTGTTGTTTGGTACTTGCAAAAATGTTAATGCAGGTTTTTTTACTCCATTCATTTTTTTCAATAGTACTGAGTACGTTGTGTGATTAAAAAAAATAATTGTTGAGTGTTCTCCAAAGGTGTAAATAATAGATCCCCCCTTCATCCAACTTAGTTCAGCACCTGATGTAGTACAGTAAAACGTAATGCCACTTTGTGGACATTAGTGTACTTTCAGGTCTTGGCTCTATTACAGTATATAACACAGGAAGCTGCAGAGTACAATACATAAATGTGCATTAATAAATGTCCCAATGCATGCCAATGGAGTAGTTTGAAATTGATTTGTTTGCTAACTATTATTTGAATATCTTTAATGACCATAACAATATTATTGTATATAATTGTATACCCACAATTATACTAGTGTTGAGTTTTCCTGTTAGGATTATTTTTTTTCTGATGAAAAAATATAGACAGACAGCATTTAACTCCATCTACTGGTTTTATTACATGAAAAAAAAAATTACATATATATATATATATATATATATATATATATATAGTACTTATTACATGAGTCAGAGTGTGATATGGCAGAATATTTCATGGAGCAGGCTAATTTATTTTCAAGAGTCACAGGCAAGTGAAAATAAAGCCTGAGAGTGAAATATTTTGCCATATCACTCTGACAAGTGTAATAAGTGGTTTATTCCACACTAGATATCTTTACTACTGAGTTAGTACTAGAGGGAGGGTAACTCACCCAGTAAGTTGGTTGTTGGGCTACCCACACCCCCAGCTGATATTTTAGCAGCTGCTCTAACCCTGTTGGAGGTAGGCTACACCTGATCCAGAGGAGGAAGGTAGTTGTAAAAACCAAGAAAATTGAAAAGTTTGGCCAGTTGCTATAACTACAAGGGTAATGAGCTTTCCCAGTGAAATATAGTGAGTCATTTCAAGGGTCATGTACCTAAAGATATCATTGTGAAGCCACCCTAGATTTCTTCACAATGACATCTTTAGGTACATGACCAGTGAAATAACTCACACACACACACACACACATGCAAGCTCATTACCTTTGTAGTTATAGCAACCTGGCTAAACTTTTCAATTTCCTGGTTTTTACAGCTACCTTTCCTCTGGTGTACCATGCTCAACAGGGTTGGAGTAGCTGCTAAAATGTCAGGGCTGGGAGTGTGGGTAGCCCCTACAATCAACTTCAGCTGTGAGTTACCCTTCCTCTAGTAATAACTATAACAGTTGTAAAGATATCTAGTATGGAATAAACCACATATTACACTTGTCAGAGTGATAAGGCAAGATATTTCACTCTCTAGCTTTATTTTCACTCGCCTCTGGCTCTTGAAAATAAATTAGCCTGCTCATGAAATATTTCGCCATATCACACTCTGACTCATGTAATAATTACTATATATATATATACATTATAGTACTTAGCTATTATATGAGTCAGAGTATGATTTGGCTACATATTTCATGAGCAGGCTAATTTATTTTCACTAGCCAAAAGTGAGTGAAAATAAAGCCTGAGAGTGAAATAGCTATTTAGCCATATCACTCTGCCAGTATAATAAGTGATTTATTCCATTCTAGATATCTTCACTATGAAGTAGTTTGAATGTGCTCTACAGCCATCTCTGACTTAAATCAGGTGGAGTTGTACAGCACTAAATAGCAGTGGCGTATTCTCTTACAGTGCTTCAGCTAACCGCGTACTGCGCGCTTCATTATAGCTGGCGTCCATTACCGAATGGGACTCTAGTTGCGTAGCAATTTGCGACTGCTATTAAGGGACGTTCGTAATCAGACGCTAGAAACGAAGAGCAAGTCTAACAAAATGTGAGCGCTTTCATGATTTCATTTACAGCTAATTTAAATTTTTATGTTTTTTTAACTTTCAGATAGTTAACGGAGCAAGACCAATTTATAACAATTTTATGTATATCGAACTTTGGCATCGCCAGGTAAGATAGATGCAATATATAATATATTATTATGTCTCTGTTCTTAATAAGCATAGTTAATATAAGAGTAAGTAAATAAACAGGTGTAGCTAGTTGTGTAATAATAAGTAAGTAATAAATAATAAATAGAGGAGTATATAAATACATAAGAAAGTTAAAATAAAGTAAATAAAAGTGAATAAAAGAGTAAAGTAGCTAATAGATAAGAGTTTTAATATAAGTAAGTAATGAATAAGTGAATACTTGTGCGAAATTAAATATAATTAAATGAATAAGCAAATAAATGAGTAAATAAATGCACATGAGAGTTTAAATATAAGTGGAAGTGGATATAAGAGAGTTTAAATAAAGTAGTAGCACCAATCTCGTACATCATTATATTGGCCAGGCCTATAAAATTGCTCTGTGGGTTTGCTAAGCATCTTATCTTCCCCCAAGTGTCCACCAAATGAGCCACTGTGCAATTCTTCCAAGACTTTCTGGCATTTTGACTGAGGGATGCCTAATTTGTCATGGAATCTGGCTGTGCCTATTATGGGTAACCGACAGTACAGAAGCCCATTGATGAAATGTAACTGGTCCTATGATTGAAAGAGACGTATTGTAGCAGGACTTTTATCTCAGTAGTCTCCATGGTTTGGTTGATTCTCCTTTAGCAATGCTTCAAGTAGTGGTTGCAGATCGTTTTCTTCCTTCTGATACTGAGACATTCCAGTCATACATTAGGGGGCTAGAGTAGTCATACCAATAATAGACGGAGGAATCGGCTCATGATGACCACACTACCGATATGGCAAGTACGAGAGGAACTGTACCTTTCCAGTGGACAATTTTGAAATCATACTCTTGTAGAATCTCTAGCTACCTAGCCAATTGTCCGTCCGGTTCCTGAAAAGTATGTAGCGAAATGAGAGAGTTATGTTAGGTGCAATAGGTCAAATGGTGACCCAACAAATAAGGGAAAAAGTGTTAAATAAAAGTAATAGCAGCAAGTAGTTACCTCCTTGTAACACAATAATGGTACTCTGCTTGGGAAAGGGATAGACTGCCTTAAGATAACACATTCACGCCCATCCTTATCTACTCGAGTTGAGACAGCACCAATCCCAGTATCACTGGCATTGGCATCCAGAATAAAAGGTTTCTTGAAAGTGGGAAAGGCTAGAATTGGAGTGTTTACCAATAGACAACACAACATATCAAAAGCCTCCTGACACTCTCCTGTCAAGTTTTTTTATTTTTCTGTAAGCAAGTGGAGTGGCTGAACTAGTGCAGAGAAGTTGTGTATGAACCTATGGTAATAGTTGGCCAAACCCATAAAGTGTTGCTCTTCTGTTGCTGATTGTGTTGTGGGCCAGCTTTGGACCTTGTCCACCTTCGATGGGTCAACCCTATATACAACACACATGATTTGAAAAAGGACCAGTTACGAGGCTTGAGCTTCAAACTGGCATCTCGAATATATGGCAGAACCCACTGCAGGTTGTTTAGGTGACTCTGAAAATATATTCCAATTATTATAATGTCATCTACACTAAACAGCATGGTTCAATGAGCCCACCCAACACAGGGTCCATCAACTGTTGGAACATGGCAGGTGTATTACAGAGTAAACGGCATAACATTCAATTCAAACAAACCACCAGATGTAGTAAATGCAGTATGATGTCAATTATCTTGCTAAACCTCAACATGCCAATAGCCACTCACCAAATCCAAAGTTGTGAACAAATTTGAGCCACGGAGTGTGTCTAAGGTGTCATCAATTTGAGGCAATGGATAAACAAAACCAAAACATTCCATCTTTCTAACAAGAACAATAGGAGGTTCCCAGGGACTATTAGAAATGGAGATAATATCTTTCCAAAGCATCTGGTAAACCAGCTTGGTCACTTCCTAGGAACATGTCTAGTTCCCTGGTGCTCAAGCTGAGTCACCAGTACAAAATCTCATTGTGTATCTTGTCAGTGCATCAGGTCACCATAATCTTCAGAAAACACATCACTATAATGCAATAGGACATCATACAACTGTCATTGTTCTTGAGTAGTCAGCTCAGAGCCACTACAACTGCCTTACGTATAGCCTGTATTATTTAACATGCTACAGTCATCAACAATATGTTGGGTCTGCGTAGAAATTACAGAATTAGTATCAAGGACAGTCAGGTTAGCGACAACTGAGTTAGCTCACACTGATACAGGCTCACTACTCGGATTCAGAAGTCGGATCACAACTTTGTTGCCTTGTGGGCAAACAGGAGACTGAGCTATGCAAAGGGAAACCTGCAGTTTCCCTTGTCTCTGCTCCATAAGCCAACACTCTCCATCCTTAAAATCCTCTGTGATCTCTGCTAGCACTTCCAGCTCACTGAGCTGAGGAACAATGGTTGAAGCAATCAGCCTTACCTCCAACATGACCACGATCAGAATCTATGGAGCAGTTCACCAGCCAGACAATTATCTTCTGGTCAGAGTCTTCAACACATTTCTTAGCGAGATCAGGGGGGAATAAGACATTTTTGTTGGGAAAAAAAAATTTTTTTTTTTTAATTTTTTTATTGTAGATACAGGCTTACTGGATGTGGATCCCAAGTTTCAAGACCATTGGACAATTCTACAGCTTATAATGATTTTTTTTATACACACTAGTTCATTGTTTCAGTTATTGAATCACCCGGGAAAGAACCGTTCACTTTATTTCTTACCGTTACTTTCTATCGATCGACTATTTCTTTGTTTACTGTCAAACCTACGCTTTTTATAGTTCAAAATGAAGCACACAGGAAGTGCTCAGTGACTATAGCAACAAGCAATTACGTAGTAGAAGTAGGCGGGAGTGCGCACGGCCGATGTTTTTTTTTTTGCTTGATTGGAACTTGAACTTGTGTCCGCATGGCTCTCTCTTATTCTCGTTGTTTCTTGAAACTACGCCTAGGAGAACTTGTAGAAAGCGCCCTAAAGGGTTCCTTGGCACTCAGTGGCAACAACAGTCACCTACTAAACGAAGAAGGATGGATTCAGAGGCTACCCGTCCCTCGGTGAGTAAGACTAAATTATTTAGCTCACCACCTAGGTCTATAGGGTTTACTTCTGAAAGCTCTAGTGCTCTATTGCGCCCAAGAAATAGTAAATCCTCAAGTCCATTGTCAGACAATAGTTCTGTAGCTCTCCCTGATGCTGGTTCAACTGAAGCAGATAAATATTATATACTGGGCATTAGGCTAATGAGAATGGCTAATGAGAATGGCGGTGGTGAGTCTAGGAATGACATGGCAGAAGCAAATGAACTTGACAATGCAGAGTCAGATCAAAATGATGATGCAGAGTCAAGTGAAAATGATGATGCCAAGTCAAGTGGTTCAGAGGAGGAATCCTCTGAGTCAGATTATGAGGCTAGTTGCAGTCATGATGATCAGGCTGACTCTGACGGGGTTGGTGTCGGCAGTGACGTCCCATCCAACGATTGGACCGAGCCCCCATCAGATGTTACTGTAACGTTTAATGGAACTTGGTCTAACCAATATATCAAGATAACTTCTAAAACCTTAATTTAGGTCTAAATATTCATTGTATGCAATATTATGCTTTCTTGCAGGCATTGTCAGCTGTCATTACAAGTGTCGTGTTTAACCTCAATTATCTCAAAACTACATTTTCCCAAAGTGGTCATACTTCGGTACATCATAACTTACTCTCACTATTTTTTTATTTTTATGTTTATATATCATCTTAAAGCTCATATTCTACTCTTTAAAATGAACTGATACTTTTTTTTTTTAATTTTTTTTTCTTTAGTTATGCAAGTTTTTCTTTAAAAAAATGAATTTTTGGACTTTTTTGGACAAAAACAATTATAAAAAAAAAAATAAGGAGAAATTCCAAAAAGTATCAATACAATTATGAGATAAAAGTATACTGAATGTGTGAAAAAAGTTTGGAGTGTTGAGGATCATGTCTGATGGGGGTTACATCGTACCTAGTAGGTAAAGGGTGAGTGGACGATGAAACCGATCACTTTGGGTGGGTGGGGCCAAGTTGATATATCTGTAGTTCATCTTGAAGATGATGCTTTACTCATCATTTTATGACTTGAAGTATGAAAAAATACACATGGATGACTGAGTTATGACCAAATAAGTAAAACACCCCAAAAATGCCCTATCCCCCCCTTACACAATTGTGGTTTTGTGCAATATCTAGCCCCAAAATAGCTTAAGATAATAGAGACTTAACCACTAACGCCTGCTGCATAAAGGTATACTTAGAGTCACTTAGCCTCATCGGAACCCTACAGCAAAATTTGACATCCAATGGAGCCCTACTAGCCCCTACAAAATGCTGGGTTTCCCATGGTTCTAGTTTACAGTCCCTATGCACTGCAATTTTTCCCAAATACTGTTCCCAATTAAAGTCACTGGTGATCCAGTGTCAATTAACATTGCTAGGGGTTACTTGTTGCCACTGTGAATGATTTTGATAGAATAGAAATAATACGAGCCAATGTGTCCCCTCTAATGGTGGAATCTGTCCACTGAGGTGTGCCCATTTCCCCTGCTGCTAGAGTGGTTTGTAGAGATACTGATCATGATTCCTGTGTGGTTTAGGCCCATGACTACCCAAAGGTAGTTTTGAACTCACAGGCTTGCTCCAACAGTAGCGAAAAACATGTCCTCATCCAACACACCACATTACTCTTACTAGGGAATGACTTAGGTGTCCTGGTAATCGCCTGTCCTGATAAGCTGCACATTATTGTTTTTCTCTGCGAGTAGAGGCCAACTCCATTTCTAATTTTTTTATTTGCTCAAGGATGACTTTCATCATGTCATTAGGGGGACTGTCTTGAACAGCCCCTACTATGGCTCCTGTAGCTGCTTGAACTACTCTTATTTTGAGGTGAAGGCCCAAATTCGACTCTATAATTTGGGTATTCCCAATCTGGACCAAGTAATGACTCAAGGCCATTTGTTGTCTTGCGGATGACTGAAGATGTTGGAAAGCTTTGTCAATCAGAATCATTAAATTTTCTGCAAAATCAGCCCAGCCCACTGCTGCTTTCTTCTTTCTGCTCTGGAATCGGCATGACACTATCTTAATCACATGACCTGATACATAGATATAATTAAATAAACTGACAATAGTTGTTGTTCACGATCGAAGTTACATTCATTACAAAATTTTAAATGTATGTAAGTAAATGAATAATTAAATAAAAAGAATATGAGAGTTTAAAGAAATAAGTAAATGGATAAGTAAATAAATGAGTAAATATATAAATATGAGAGCATACATATAAGTATGTAAATAAGGGGTAAATAAATGACTAAGAAAGTTTAAATATAAGTAAGTAAATGAAGGAGTGAATAAGAAGTAAATAAATAAATAAGAAAGTAGAAATGGGAGTTAGTAAGTGTATAAGTTAATAAAGTGGTAGATAAATAAATAAGTGTGTAAATACATCAGCAAGTAAATGAATAAGTAATACATAGGTGCTGTTAAAATATAAATCTGTCAATAAGTAAATAAATGAGTTAACAAATAAATAAGAGAGTTTTAAACCTAAGTAAATGAATAAGTAAATAGAGGAGTAAATGATTAAATATAGTAAATAAATAAGTTAATGAAAGAGTAAATAAAGGAATACACATGAGTTTAAATGTAAGTAAGCAAATAAATAAGTAATGAAGTAAATAAATAAGACAGTTTAAAATATAAGTAAGTAAATGAACAAGTAGATAAATGAGTAATTTAATAAATAAGATGGTTTAAGTAAATAAATGAACCAGTAGATAAATTTGTAAATATGTATGAAGAGAGTTTAATATAAGTAAATGAATAAAATAGAGTAAATAAATAAAATGTCAGTTTAAATAAAAGTTAGTAAATGAATAAGCAAATGTAAGAGAAATTACATAAGAGAGTTTAAACATAAACAAGTAAATGAAAAAGTAAATTAAGGAATAAAAAATACGGAGTTTAAATAATTATATGTAAGTATGTGAATAAATAAATATGAGTATTAATAAATAAATGAGAGATTAAATACATAATTAAGTAAAATAATTAGTAATAATAAATAAATAAATAAACATGTGTCGTTAAAATATTAATCAATGAATAAGTAAATAAAGGAATTAATCAATATGAGAGTTTAAATATAAGTAAAACATAAATAAATAATTAAAGTAATATAATAGGGAGTTTAGCTATAATTAAGTAAAAAAAGAAGTAAATAAATATGTCCTATCAAGTTTCTTTCTCTGTAGCTATTCCAGCCCCACATCCAAGGCAGTGCCCTCATCTGATGGCCTGCCGAAACTACAAAGGGGGCAGTGTCTTTTGCATTGTCTGCCACTTCGAAATACTCCACTGAATCTTCTGTTTCTATTTCTCAATCTTCTTCCACTTCATCCCAGGCTTGGTTGGATACACCATTCGCATTAGCATTGTCTGAACATGGACAGTAGGCCTTGAACAGATAGTGCAGATCCACATAGATGTCTGTTTAAACTGGTGAAGTCCTTTGCCAAATCCATCAAATTTAACACTTGCGCTATGCCAACTCTGTCTATTTTCTAGTCATGGTGAACATGACTACTATGTTGAATGGGGATTCTCCACTAAATCCAACAAGAAAGACTTTGGGTTTAATACTCAACATAGACAAAATAATCTGTTTCCACTAATTCTTCCCAATACCAGCAGCAGTTAACTCAGGCTAGAATTTACCTAAAAAACCTAAATCTTGGCATTGTCCCTGTATCCGGCTACCATTTTGTCAATAAGTTCATCCTTCATACATTCAGCCCTGTTCTCTGTATCCATTTGCAAACAATCATCCTCTTACTTAGACATACTGTCACTCTGATGTTGAAGTGAAGTGGTAATTTGGCTCATCATTGACACAAAAAGGTTCAGTTTGTTCTGCACTCCTATCTCTCTCATTCAGTGACATCTTATGTGTCCACTTAATTGTTCCCTTGTTTTTTTGCACTCCAGGATCTAATAGTAATCCCTGTGCTCTACTCACACTTCCGCCATAGAACCAGAAATATGTGAGTAAATTAATAATATGTGTAGTTAAAAAAATAAGTAAAAGAACAACTAAATAAATTAGCGATTACATAAACACAAATGTAGTTAAAATATAAGTAAATAAGTCAATAAGTAAATACAAGAATAAATAAATAGTGAAAAGATGAATAAGTAAATGAATAAGAAAATATAGGAGTATATAAATACGAGTTTAATATAAGTAAGTAAATAAATAAGTTTGTAAATACTACATAAGAGAGTTTAAATATAAGTAAGTGAATGAATAAATAAATAAATGTGTGTAAATAAATATATTAGAGAGTCAAAATAAAATAAAAAATCAATTAGTTAATAAAGGAATATATAAATAAATAGGTGTTACAGTTTAAGTAAATGAATAAGTAAATATATAGTAAGGATGCATATAAGAGAGTTTAAATATAAGTAAATGAATAAGTAAACACATGAGAAAATAAATAGACGAGAGAAAATTAAGCAAACAAATAATTAAGTAAACGAGTAAATAAATAAATAGGTGTTGTTAAAACATGACTAATTGAATAAGTAAATAAATGAGTAAAAGTTGAATGAAAGCATTTAAATATTAGTAAGTACATTAAAAGAATAAGGAAATAAATGAGTAAACAAATTGGAGAATTAAAATATAAACGAGTAAATGAATATATAAGTGTTGTCAAGGTTTAAGTAAATGAACAAGTAGCTAATAAAGGAGTAAATAAATAAATAAGAGAATGCATATTAATACATGAATAAGTAAATAAAAATGAATAAATATACATTAGAGTTCAATATAAGTATATAAGTAAAAAAGCAGGATTTAAATGACTAAATAAGTGATGTTAAAATATAAGTAAATGTATAAGTAAATAAATGAGTAAAAATATAAATAAGAGAGAGTTTAAGTGTAAGTGAATAAGTAAATAAAAAATTGAATAGATACGAAAGAGAGTTTAAACATAAGTAAGTATATGAAAGTAATTGAGTAACTGGCTAAGAGAATAAATATATAAGTCAAAATAATGAATAAGTTAATAAATGAGTAAGTAAATAAATAAGAAAGAGAATTATCAGTAAATGAATACGTAAATAAATGAGTACATAAATAAATAAGACGGTTTGAATGTAAGTAAATAAATAATTAAATGAGTACAAAATAAGAGAGTTTAAATATAAGTAAAGGAATAAGTAAAGAAAGGAGTAATAAATAATTACGAAAATTTTAATAGTATTAAGTCAATGAATATGTAAATAAATGAGTAAATTAATAAATAAGAGATTAGAAATATAATTAAGAAAATGAAAAAGTAAAGATAACAGAGGAAGTTAAAAGATATAAATCTATAAATGAATAAGTGAATAAATGAGTAAATATATAAATAAGAGTTTAAGTAAATGAAGAAGTAAATATAATTATACATAAAAGAGTTTTAATGTAAGTATATGAAAATAAGTAATTGAGTAAATCAATAAAGAATAAAATTTAAAGTCATCAAATGAATAAGTTAATAAATGAGTAATTAAATAAATTAGAAAGAGAAATTATTAGTAAATGAATATGTATGTAAATGAGTACATATAATAAATAAGAAGGTTTGAATGTAAGTAAATAAATAAGTAAATAAATGAATAGATAAATGAGAGAGTTTAAATATAAGTACAGTAAAGGAATAAGTAAAGAAAGGAGTAATAAATAATTAAGTAAAAAGTATTAAGTCATTGAATATGTAAATAAATTAGTGGATAAATAAATAAGAGATTTGAAATATAATTAAGTTAATGAATAAGTAAAGAAAATAGTAATAAAGAAATAAATAAGAAAGTGTAAATAGATTGGCAAATAAATAAGTAAGTAAATGAGTAAATATATAAATAAGAGAGTTTAAGTAAATAAAGTAGTAAATAAATACATAAGAGAGTTCAAATATATTTATATGAAAAGTAAATAATTGAGTAAATAAATTAGAGAGTTAATAAGTCAATAAATGAATAAGTTAATAAATGAGTAAGTAAATAAATAAGAAATACATTATAAGTTAATGAATACATAAATTAATGAGCACATAAATAAATAAGATGGTTTGAAGTAAGTAAATAAATAATTAAATAAATAAGAGAGTTTAAATATAAGTAATGGAATAAGTAAAGAAAGGAGTACTAAATAAGTAAGAAAGTTTTAGTACTATTAAGGCAATGAATATGTTAATAAGTGACTAAGTAAATAAATAAGAGATTTGAAATGTAAGTAAATGAATAAGTAAAGAAATGAGTAAATATATGAATAGAGAGAGTTTCAGTAAATAAAGGCGTAAATAAATACATACGAGTGTTTAATTATAAGTAAGCATATGAAAAGTAAGTGATTGAGTAATTAAGTAAGAGTGAATTATATAGTCTATAAATGAAAAATTTTAATGAGTAAAGAAATAAAGAGGAAAGAGAATATTGAAGTAAATTAATATATATATATAAATGATACATATATAAATAAGATGGTTTTAATGTAAGTAATAAATAAATAAATGAGTACATAAATAACAGAGTTTAAATATAAGTAAAGGAATAAGAAAAGAAAGGAGTAATAAATAATTAAGAACGTTTTAATAGTATTAAGTCAATTAATATGTAAATAAATGAGTAAATAAATAGATAAGAGAGTTGAATTATGATTAAGTAAACGAATAAGTAAAGAAAATAGCATTAAAGAAATATATTTATAGAGTTTAAATATATTAGTTGGTAACATAATAAGTAATAAATAAATGAGTTTATATTATACAAATAAGAGAGTTTAAGTAAATATAGGAGTGAATAAATACATGAGAGTTTTAATATTATAAGTATACGAAAATAAGTAAATGAGTAAATATAAGAGAATAAATATACAAGTCAATAAATGAATATTTTAAACGAGTAAAGAAATCAATAAGAAAGAAAATTTATAAGTAAATGGATATGTAAATAAGTGAGTACATGAATAAGAAAGTTTAATATAAGTAAAGAATAAATGAAATAGGAGTAATAAATAAATAAAAAAATTTTAAATGGTATTAAGTCAATCAATATGTAAATAAATAAAAAAAAAATAAATAAGATGGTTGAAATAAATGAATAAGTAAAGAAAAAATAACAGTTTATTTATCAGAAAGTATAGGCAAAGTAAGTAATTGAGTAAATAAACAAGAGAGTGAATATATAAGTCAATAAATGAATAAAACGAATGAGTAAATAAAATAGAGAATAAATAAGCGAATGAACATGTAAATAAATGAGTACATAAATATGATGGTTTGAATATAAGTAAATAATTAAGCAAATAAAGGAATTCATAAATAAAAAGGAGTTAATAATTACATAAGTGAGTTTTATTATATGTAAGTATATGGAAAATAAGTAATTGCACGTAAACTATCAAGTTCCCACTACCTTTAGTATGTTACCAGTAATACATAATAACTTCATTCCTTGCTCCCCTCCTGTCCACACATTACCTTGTAAACAACTTGTAGCCCCTTCAGTCACCAATCTTCATTCGATATTTATTTGTAAAACTCACCATAACGTAACGTACAGTCCACACGCGCTTGACACATCATCACCAAATAACAAACAACCCGTCACTCCGTTCCATCACATCAGTGAAACATTTGTAAAAATCAAACAATGTACACGAGTCCAATTCATTGAACATTGGGTAAAAATCAACAATAAATCGTCACATATGGAACATTGTTAAAAATTTTCAACAATAACTCAGTCACAATCATTGAACATTGTAAAAATAAACAATGTACGCAGTCACAATCATTGAACATTGTAAAAGTCAACAATGTACACAGTCACAATTATTGAACATTGTAAAAATCAACAATAACTCAGTCACAATCATTGAACATTGTAAAAATCAACAATAACTCAGTCACAATCATTGAACATTGTAAAAATCAACAATAACTCAGTCACAATCATTGAACATTGTAAAAGTCAACAATAACTCAGTCACAATCATTGAA
>WLWD01001806.1_pt1 | contig 59537 bp, 30 predicted proteins | sample 6712731 | NCBI WGS metagenome assembly WLWD01 (sample SAMN12718690, study PRJNA576275) | sponge metagenome | isolation source: marine sponge | host: Mycale hentscheli | place: New Zealand: South Island, Marlborough, Capsize Point | collected 2014-11-01 | reverse complement strand
ACACTCTATTTATCCATCGATTCTATCACCAGTAATGATCACTTCCATGCCATATTTATGTATTTGGGGCACGTGCGGTAGATAGCAGGAGTGGGTAGGGTAGGATGGTAGCAGGGTAGGACTGGGTAAGATAGCAAAGGGAAGGGATAGGGTAGTTACACGAGGGATAGTACAGTGCCAGGAGAGGGAGTGGTTAGGTAATAAAAGGGTGATTGGGTATCAGAATGGGTCTGTGTGGTACTGAGGCACAACGAGTGGATAAGTTCCAGACATATCATTTGTCTTTGTGGGCCTCCGGTGCTGGCCAATACCCCTGTCCTGATGGAGTTCCAGGACATGGGCACGGCTAACAGTATGCTCCTGTTCCGATGGTGTTCCAGGACACGGGCCATGAAGGACGGCCAGGCCTCCTTCCTTGTAGGGGGACGTAGGGTTTATAGCAGTGTGGCCCACTTGCTGTACCCAGTTATTGTGATTATGTGTGTGTGTGGTCTAGGGGGACCACCGTACGCTTACACAGCAGATCTGTTGACCCTGGCCAGCAGAAGAGCTGTCTGCCCTCTCCCTTCGGTAAGGGGATGGAGCCATATTAAGTGCCCCATGGTGCCCGAGCTATGGGAGGAGTGCTTGGCAAGCCACCCAGACAGGGCATATGTGGACTACCTGGTACGGGGTCTCCAAGAAGGCTTCCGGATCGGCTTCCGGCATGGGTCAGCGTCATGCCACAGTGCATCAACCAACATGCAGTCAGCTGACGTGCACCCTGTAGTCATTAGCAACTTCCTCAGATCGGAAGTAGCAGCTGGTAGGGTGCTGGGCCCAGTGGAGCCTGACGTTGCTGCACAGGTGCAGGTGAACAGGTTTGGCCTTGTCCCTAAAGGACACCAGCCGGGGAAATGGCGCCTCATTGTGGACTTGTCGTTCCCGAGAGGTCACAGTGTCAATGACGGCATCGAACCTGAGATGTGCACCTTGCACTATACCTCTGTGGATGAAGCGTGCAAGAGAGTGTTTGCCCGCAGCCGGGGCACTGTCCTGGCAAAATTTGACGTGGAAGGTGCCTTCCGGACGGTTCCTGTCCACCCCGATGACAGGCGACTCCTTGGGATGAGATGGGAAGGACAGATTTTCGTGGATAAGGTTCTCCCCTTCGGTCTCAGGTCCGCTCCCAAGCTGTACAATGCAGTGGCTGATGCACTGCTGTGGATCCTGGAGAACTCTGATGGTGTAGATGGTCTCCATTACTTGGACGATTTTCTGCTTTTTGGCGACCCAGACTCACAGCAGTGCGAGCAGGCCCTGCAGTCAGCATTAGCTCGTTGCGACACCCTGGGGGTGCCAGTGGCCCAGCGGAAGACAGAGGGCCCCAGTACAACCCTCACCTTCCTTGGTTTGGAGTTGGACACAACTTCCCTGACGGTGCGCCTTCCCCCAGCCAAACTGGACCGTCTCCGCAGAGAAATCCAACGGTGGGAAGGTCTGAAGTCATGCTCGAAAAGGGAGCTGCTGTCGATCATCGGCCAGCTGCAGCATGCATGCTGTGCTATCAGGCCTGGGAGATCTTTTTTGAGACGAATGATTGAGCTCTCCAAGGGTGTTCGAGAGCTGCACCATCGTGTTCGCCTGAACGCTGGTTTCCGCTCAGATCTCAGATGGTGGGGCTGCTTCCTGCCTATCTGGAATGGGTCCTGTCCTATGGCCACCCTGTGTCGAGTATCACCCCAGGTGGCGCTGACGTCTGATGCCTCAGGTTCATGGGGATGCGGGGCCTTCACATCAGATGGAAAGTGGTTTCAGTTACAGCTCATTGATGGCTGGGATGGTATCCACATCACAGTTAAGGAGCTGCTTCCCATCGTGTTGGGCGTTGCTATCTGGGGCAGCGAGTGGAAGGGCCTCACGATAGTCTGTTTCTGTGATAATGCCGCCGTGGTGGCTATTGTAAACTCTGGCAGGAGTAAGATGGATAGAGCCATGCACTTGATGAGGTGCCTGTCATTCTTCTTAGCCAGGTGGGGTGTGTCATTGGTGTGCAGACACATCCCAGGAACGCAGAATGGCGCAGCAGATGCGTTGTCACGTGGCGACCTTCCTTCCTTCCAGAGGCTGGTACCACGAGCAGACAGGGAGCCCACAACTCTACCGGACAACCTGCTACAGTGTCTAGTGCACGGAACCCCGGACTGGACGAGGGTCGACTGGATAGCCTTGTTCGGTCATTCTTCATAAAGGGCCTAGCCCAGTCCACACACAAGGTCTACTCCAGTGGCCAGAGACGGTTCCTCAACTTCTGCACCTCAGCGGGCCTCCAGGCCATGCCAGCTGGGGAGGATGTCTTGTGCAAATTCGCTGCCAAGATGGCCAGCGAGGGGCTGAGGCACCGGACAATCAAGTCCTACATGGCTGGTATCAGGCACCTGCACATCGAGGAGGGACTTGATGATCCTTTCCTGCCAACTCTTTCTCGGCTTCACTATGTGCTAAGGGGTGTGAAGCGGTCTCAGGGTGAAGGGGGTGACTCCAGCCGGGAGCGCCTGCCTATCACCCCACCTTTGCTGCGCCAGATCAAGGCTGTCTGGGAGTGCAGGGCGGGGGACCCAAATTATATTATGCTGTGGGCGGCATGTTGCCTGGCCTTCTTTGGGTTCCTCAGAGCTGGAGAGTTCACCGTACCGTGCGACACGGGTTTTGATGCCTCCACTCACCTGGCCTGGGGCGACCTCGCTGTCGATGACCCGGCGAGTCCTCGTGTCCTTAGTGTCCACCTCAAGGCATCGAAGACAGACCCCTTCAGGAAAGGGATCACTCTTTTTATCGGCAAGGTGCCGTCTAACCTATGCCCGGTCTCTGCCATGCTGGCATACCTGCTTGTTCGGGGTAGGCAACCTGGCCCTTTGTTCCTCTTTAACGACGGCAGACCCCTAACCAGGCAGAGATTTGTGCAAGCGGTGTGAGACGCTTTGGCGAAGGCCGGCATCCAAGCCGGTCGTTATGCCAGCCACAGCTTTCGCATTGGGGCATTGTTAGTTATTAATTTTTGGTGGATTCAAACTAAAGTGGGGTTAGTTCTTGGCAAGTGTTTATGATGTGCTGGCTTGGGGTGGTGGTCGTGCCTCCCTTGGCGGGATTAAAGGGGCTTGCCCCACCCCATTAATTAGCCCCAATTAGCACATGTTGATTGGGGGCAGGGTTCCTGTTGGCCACCCATGCCAAACAACTCAGCAAATAGTGCTGCGGACTCAGGGAGTACACATAGATGGTGAAGAAGGTGAGTAGGTAATGGGGTAAGTAAATGGGTAGTTAGAGATAATGGTGCCACCCACCTAGGCGTGGGTGCCATGCATGGGGAGGTGTAATGGTTGTAGTGTAGGATGGGAGCCGCAGGATTAATGGCCACTTAGCTGCAGGTTAGGTGGGGTTAATCCCAGGCGGGAATTCCTACACATTGGTAAAGGGGTGCTGGGTTTTGATGGCCCAGCATCACGTGGGAGCACAGAGCGGGTGCGCATTAGTCAGTCAGTCAGTGCACGTGGAGATAACACTTACACCACTATAGCAGACTGCCTGATTACTTCCCCACCCTCCCACACCTTTACCTGGGAAATGGGGGGGGATTAATGCTTAGGTAACAAACAACTTCCGGTAGGCAGCTCTGCTGCTTTGCCGTGATAAGGTGTGCTGGCGGGATTAAAGGGCTTGCCCCGCCCCATTAATTAGCCCCAATTAGCACATGTTGATTGGGGGCGGGGTTCCTGTTGGCCACCCATGCCAAACAACTCAGCAAATAGTGCTGCGAACTCAGGGAGTACACATAGATGGTGAAGAAGGTGAGTAGGTAATGGGGTAAGTAAATGGGTAGTTAGAGATAATGGTGCCACCCACCTAGGCGTGGGTGCCATGCATGGGGGGGTGTAATGGTTGTAGTGTAGGATGGGAGCTGCAGGATTAAATACTGACTCCGTAGCATAGAATCATTGGTAGGCCTGACCATGAGTATGACGCAATAATGATGACGTAATAGCTTCGGTGTTATTTTCCATAGCAACATACAGTCAATTAACCTTACTTGATTTGTGTGGGCAGAGCGCGTATCCGGTGTGCCAGCACCCTAATTAACTGACTGCGTAAGAGTTGTGTTTTCACCATCAACAAACCATTGTCTTCTCTATTGTTCCCGCTACTACACGAGACTAGTACCGGTGTGTGCGGGTCACGTGTGCACGTGATTCTGTAGCTAAACAACTTGTTGAAAAATTGGTTAGTAAGTTGCTGTCGTCTCGACTAGCCGTGGTTGCCGTCGTCTCTCTAGCTGTAGTTGCTGTCGTGCCGTCGTCTCTAGCCGTGGTTGCCGTCGTCTATAGCCGTAGTTGCTGTAGTCTCTAGCCGTGGTTGCCGTCGTCTCTCCAAGTTTTGCTAGTTGCTGAGTTTCATCCGTTTTGGTAAGAAACTGGGATGATATGAGATTCATGCTACAAGTTTTAACCACAAGGCTCAAAAGCACCTGGCACAGAGAGGACAGGCTTTTGGTGGGATTTTTTTTTAGGGGGGAACTATCCCACAAACTCGTTAATTATTCATGACATTTTATTTTCCACCATAACTTTGTTGTTGTTCGTCCAATATCCTTGACTTTGATGCCAAAAGACAGCTTATTTTAAAGGGCTTTTCGGTCTACTAAGGAACCCGAGTAGGAGTAGCAGTCTAAAACAAAGAGTAGGAGTAGGGTCTCGTAACAGGGGGTGGAAGTAAAATTAGGAGCAAGAATTTAATTTCCTGTGTCAATATAACTTTACTAGCCTGATTTCTCCTCCTCAGAAGAAGAGCTGAACTAAAGAAAAGCATGACAATTTTATATCCTGGTGCTGTTGAATCTTGCCTTAGCTAGTAAGTCATGTGGAAGCAGCAGTTAATAAGACGGAGGAATCAGACTGTGGTTTAGTTTGATAAATAGCCAGAAACCTGTCAGGAAACTCCTGGATCCGCCACTGACATGTACAACATAAGTGTTCTTTGAGCAATGATTTGGTTGTATAGAGGTGATATTCTGCCACAGGCAACCAGAAACTATAGTATAGCATTGAGGGTGTGAGAGCCGCCTTGGTAAATTGGGATTACTATTGTTTTCTTCCATGTCTAGCAACTTGATGTCAAATAGCCCGGAGCTTAAACGCTTACGCTTGACTACAATGGATGATTCTAGTGTACTAGATGTTGTACCGTCAACAAGTGGATCAAGTTCAAATCCAATAGATGATTCTATAGCACAAGATGGTGTACGGTCAGCAAGTGGATCAAGTTTACAAGGTCCAGATTGTAAGTGAGATTGCGCTATACCCATTGCCCCATAGCTATGTACTAGAGTTGTTTTTAATTTACAGTTGTTTCCACGACGTTTATGTGTGACGATGAAGATGTTCTAATAGCTTTCGAAAATATTGCAGTGAACATGAAGAGAGAGATTTTTGTAACAAAGAACATGAAAAATCTCTATAAAGAAGTATTTGCCTGTACAAATGTTTATATTTGTATAGAAGGTGCATCAAGCATAGGAAAAACCACCACACTTTATTGGCTATATCATCAATTAAATGGAAATCCTCAATTCTTTGTGATAGCTATCCCTTTTCAATCGATAAGTGAACCTAATTTTGTGAAAGATATGAGATCACAAGCCAAAAGTTGTAGGAAGGATCAGAAATTAATTGTATTAATATATATATTATCTGCAGCTGTATTCCCGAATGTTACACGTCTACTGTTTCAATTGTTGGTGTCAATTGAATTGTATAAAGTGGTTTTTGCTGAATCTTCGTCTTTTCATTTATACACTTGCTTACAAGCAAGGAGCGCAAAAAATTGGCATACATGCTTGTCGGAAAGCAAGCGTATCACTTTTAAACCATTTGAAAAAGGAAGAGTCTAAAAAATTAGTCTAAAAAATTTCTCGAGCATTTGGGTGTTGCTGGCTGGGAATGTTGATCAGTTTGTGGAATACTGCAATGGTATTCCTGGTCTACTGACTTGCTGCACCAAATCAAATTACAAGGAAGAAATTGAGATAAAGGAACGTATGGAGTTTTATAATGTTGTGGAGTACCTGATCGACCATAATAAATTAGTCAACTGGAGTCTGGAGATGAAAATTCTCGCGGCAGCGAATCTACAAATTCCTATCAAATATATGGGCTTGAACATAAACAATCATTTATGTTGTTATCGCACCTCATCTATATGGATGACGAAGGCCTCCCCATTCCGCATTTTCCTGGTACTGGCGAGGGCTTAGTAACAAGCATACAAACTATGTTTGGAAATTTAAAGATGAACATGCAGACAGAAAGTAATAGCGTATTGGGGGACATTTTTTAATCCAAAGTACCGACTCTAATGACTGAAGAAGGCACATTGAAATTGACTATCAAGTCATTATGCGATGAAATGCCGAATCAAGGAGCAGAACGTTTGATGTACAGCCTTATTCATGTATTAGGCTTGAATCTCTAGACCTTTCACAACTTCGTGATAATTTGTTGTAAGACATTAATTGGGATACAGGTGACTCTTCAAGCTAAAAATTTGAAAGAGAAATTGATCAAAACTATGCAAGGATTTCGTAGGTTATGTTGCACTGGCTCTAACTGCAATATCTCTTTCGATAGATGTATATGTGTCCTAATAAGCCCACATTGGATAGACTTTGATGTCAACTATGATGCTATGAAAGAGAGCGTTACAGGTGCGGCTTCGAAAAAACCTGATAAATAAGGACAGTATTGCACGATACAAAACTTCATATTTGTTAATATAGGTGATTTGTCCACACCAAAGTTTATGTTTTTTCGAAATTTTTAGCTTGAAGAGTCACCTGTATCCCAATTAATGTCTTACAACAAATTATCACGAAGTTGTGAAAGGTCTAGAGATTCAAGCCTAATACATGAATAAGGCTGTACATCAAACGTTGCTGCTGAGATAAGGAGAGGATCAGTTCCTTTAAATAGAACATATTTAAAGTATCATTAAGAAGTAACAGTACCTTTGGCCTTACTGTTACACCTTGTAACTCTAACCCCAGCATAGCCTTTTGGTTTCTGCTCCATAGTCCTAACATTTGCTCGTTGTTTTGGGACTCTATGGGCATGGTAACATTCTTTTTAACCTCTGCAACAATAACGTGGATGTTGTCAGCCCCGTCCAATGCGACAAAGTCTGCATACTTATCCTTCACTGAAGGGGGCTTCTTCCTGTCCGTAGAACTACTCCTGTCTGATACGGACCACTTAATAGACAGAGCTCCAGGCTGGTAGTCTCCAATTGATGTACTATACCTGAACAGCAACAGACATATTTCATGACCATTCAGATGGCATAGACCTGTATATTGACAAGCGCTTTTCAAAAACTCTTTTCCTAGACAATTGTACAGGCCTAAAGAAAGAGCATTTTTATAATTACTGAAGAACTCTCGATAAAATATATTCACTGTAGCATATGGGCCTCGGCTCCGTAGGGCTTCAACTCGCACACCTGGGAGCAGCAAGGTATGCTGCCGCCAGAGTATCTGTCTAGGAGTTTGTCGCAACGCACTACCTAGCTAAACGTATTTAGTTACAATCTTAACGTATTGATCTTGAATTTCAACAGACACTGATTATAAAACTCAACATGGCGACTATAATCACTCAAGTGAGGGCAACGCCCAACATGACAACATATGACAACACAGGATATGAATGACTAATTATCAGCCATCAACACAAGCAACAAGCCACAATGCACAACATGACCATACAAGGAAATATGCAATAACTCTTTGAACCTATGCATACAAACACACATACATACACGAATAACACACCTTGAAGCAATTTCGTTAAATAAATAGTACTGGTGAGTGGTGAGATATATATCACGCCAAGGTGGCTCATAAATTACACCAAGATGGTTCACATGCAACATTACACCAAGATGGTTCACGTGCAACATTACACCAAGATGGTTCACGTGCAACATTACACCAAGATGGTTCACAGGCAACATTACACCAAGATGGTTCACAGGCAACATTACACCAAGATGGTTCACAGGCAACATTACACCAAGATGGTTCACGTGCAACATTACACCAAGATGGTTCACAGGCAACATTACACCAAGATGGTTCACGTGCAACATTACACCAAGATGGTTCACAGGCAACATTACACCAAGATGGTTCACAGGCAACATTACACCAAGATGGTTCACGTGCAACATTACACCAAGATGGTTCACAGGCAACATTACACCAAGATGGTTCATGTGCAACAGTACGCCAAGATGGTTCACAGGCAACATTACGCCAAGATGGTTCACAGGCAACATTACACCAAGATGGTTCACGTGCAACAGTACGCCAAGATGGTTCACAGGCAACATTACACCAAGATGGTTCACAGGCAACATTACACCAAGATGGTTCACAGGCAACATTATGCCAAGATGGTTCACGTGCAACATTACACCAAGATGGTTCACAGGCAACATTACACCAAGATGGTTCACGTGCAACATTACACCAAGATGGTTCACAGGCAACATTACACCAAGATGGTTCACAGGCAACATTACGCCAAGATGGTTCACGTGCAACATTACACCAAGATGGTTCACAGGCAACATTACACCAAGATGGTTCATGTGCAACAGTACACCAAGATGGTTCACAGGCAACATTACACCAAGATGGTTCACAGGCAACATTACGCCAAGATGGTTCACGTGCAACATTACACCAAGATAGTTCACAGGCAACATTACACCAAGATGGTTCATGTGCAACAGTACGCCAAGATGGTTCACAGGCAACATTACACTAAGATGGTTCACGTGCAACATTACACCAAGATGGTTCACAGGCAACATTACACCAAGATGGTTCATGGTGCAACAGTACGCCAAGATGGTTCACAGGCAACATTACACCAAGATGGCTCACAGGCAACATTACACCAAGATGGTTCATGTGCAACAGTACGCCAAGATGGTTCACAGGCAACATTACACCAAGATGGTTCACAGGCAACATTACACCAAGATGGTTCACGTGCAACATTACACCAAGATGGTTCACAGCATAATTACACCAAAGATGGTTCACCAGGCACCATTAGCAAGATGGTTCACCGTGGGGGGCAAAACCCCCAAAATTTTACACCAAGATGGTTCACAGGCACCATTACACCAAGATGGTTCATGTGAACAGTACGCCAAGATGGTCCCAGGCAACATTACACCAAGATGTTTCACAGGCAACTTATGCCAAAGATGGTTCAACAGGCAACACTATGCCAAGATGTTCGTGTGCAACATTCACACGATGGTTCACAGGCACAACATACACCAAGATGGTTATGTGAAAACATTACACCAAGATGGTTAAAGCAACATTACACCACGATGGTTCCCAGGCACATAACCAAGATGGTTTTCAGTGCAACCCAGTACACCAAGATGGTCACAGGCAACATTACACCAAGATGGTTCACAGGAACCTTTACACCAAGAGGTCACACGGTGTCAAACCTTACCAAGATGGTTCATGTGCAACAGTACACCAAGATGGTTCACAGGCAACATTACACCAAGATGGTTCACAGGCAACATTACGCCAAGATGGTTCACGTGTAACATTACACCAAGATGGTTCACAGGCAACATTACACCAAGATGGTTCATGTGCAACAGTACGCCAAGACGGTTCACAGGCAACATTACACCAAGATGGTTCACGTGCAACATTACACCAAGATGGTTCACAGGCAACATTACACCAAGATGGCTCACAGGCAACATTACGCCAAGATGGTTCACGTGCAACATTACACCAAGATGGTTCATGTGCAACAGTACACCAAGATGGTTCACAGGCAACTTACACCAAGATGGTTCATGTGCAACAGTACGCCAAGATGGTTCACAGGCAACATTACGCCAAGATGGTTCACAGGCAACATTACACCAAGATGGTTCACAGGCAACATTACACCAAGATGGTTCATGTGCAAAAATGTGTTTGTGCATGTCAAGCAATGTAAAGTATAAAGTGTGGTGACTCTGCCTTATGTAATGAAGCACGTATGTGCTAATACGCAATAATATCATAATGTATTTATAAATCGTACAAAACTAATACATTATAATATTAGAACATAATATTATTTTCAAGTATGTGTCTAGGTTTTGCTTAGCAAGAGCGTAAAGTTAACTTAACGAGATTCTACTGTAAAGCTTAACTTAACGGGTTACGTCTCTTCCACAAAGTAGGTAGAGCTCTAATAATTTTCAGAAATCATTTAACTACATCATGCTAAGACAATCAACTTTGTAAATGTTTTACATAGAGCGTAAATTGTATCTGTGGAATTAATATGTTCTAATCTTTTAATGTGTTAGCTTTGTACGATTTATAAAATAATACATTACAATATTACCGCATATTAGCACATACGTGCTTCATTACAAGGCAGAGTCACCACACTTTATACATTGCATTACATGACATGTACAAACACATTTTGCTTCATAATATTATTTCCAAGTGTGTGTCTAGGTTCTGCTTTGCATGAGGGTAAAGTTAACTTAACGAGATTCTACTGTAAAGCTTAACTTAAAGGGTTACGTCTCTTCCACAAAGTAGGTGGAGCTCTAATAATTTTCAGAAATGATTCAACTACATCATGCTAAGATAATCAACTTTGTAAAAGTCTTACATAGAGCGTAATTTGTATCTGTGGAATTAATATGTTCTAATCTTTTAATGTATTAGTTTTGTATGATTTATAAATACGTTACGATATTATTGCGTATTAGCACATACGTGCTTCATTATATAAGGCAGTGTCACCACACTTTATACTTTACATTGCTTGACATGCACAAACACATTTTGCTTCATAATATTATTTCCAAGTGTGTGTCTAGGTTTTGCTTAGCAAGAGCGTAAAATTGTACTTAACGAGATTCTACTGTCTGAACGGGTTACGTCTCTTCCACAAAGTAGGTGGAGCTCTAATAATTTTCAGAAATGATTCAACTTTATCAGGCTAAGATGATTAACTCTGTAAAAGTCTTACATAGAGCATAATTTGCATCTGTAAAATTAATATGTTCTAATATTTTAATGTGTTAGCTTTGTACGATTTATAAATACATTACAATATTACCGCATATTAGCACATACGTGGTTCATTACATAAGGCAGAGTCACCACACTTTATACATTGCATTACATGACATGTATAAACACATTTTGCTTCATAATATTATTTGCAAGTGTGTGTCTAGGTTCTGCTTTGCATGAGGGTAAAGTTAACTTAACGAGATTCTACTGTAAAGCTTAACTGAACGGGTTACGTCTCTTTCACAAAGGAGGTGGAGCTCTAATAATTTTCAGAAATGATTCAACTTTATCATGCTAAGATAATCAACTTTGTAAAAGTCTTACATAGAGCATAATTTGTATCTGTAGAATTAATATGTTCTAATCTTTTAATGTATTAGTTTTGTACGATTTATAAATACGTTACGATATTATTGCGTATTAGCACATACGTGCTTCATTACATAAGGCAGAGTCACCACACTTTATACTTTACATTGCTTGACATGCACAAATACATTTTGCTTCATAATATTATTTCGAAGTGTGTGTCTAGGTTTTGCTTAGCAAGAGCGTATAGTTGTACTTAACGAGATTCTACTGTAAAGCTTAACTGAACGGGTTACGTCTCTTCCACAAAGTAGGTGGAGCTCTAATAATTTTCAGAAATGATTCAACTTTATCATGCTAAGATGATTAACTCTGTAAAAGTCTTACATAGAGCGTAATTTGTATCTGTGGAATTAATATGTTCTAATATTTTAATGTGTTAGCGTTGTACGATTTATAAATACATTACAATATTACCGCATATTAGCACATACGTGGTTCATTACATAAGGCAGAGTCACCACACTTTATACATTGCATTACATGACATGTATAAACACATTTTGCTTCATAATATTATTTGCAAGTGTGTGTCTAGGTTCTGTTTTCCATGAGGGTAAAGTTAACTTAACGAGATTCTACTGTAAAGCTTAACTGAACGGATTACGTCTCTTCCACAAAGTAGGTGGAGCTCTAATAATTTTCAGAAATGATTCAACTTTATCATGCTAAGATGATTAACTCTGTAAAAGTCTTACATAGAGCGTAATTTGTATCTGTGGAATTAATATGTTCTAATATTTTAATGTGTTAGCTTTGTACGATTTATAATTACATTACAATATTACTGCATATTAGCACATACGTGCTTCATTACATAAGGCAGAGTCACCACACTTTATATATTGCATTACATGACATGTACAAACACATTTTGCTTAATAAAATTATTTCCAAGTGTGTGTCTAGTTCTGCTTTGCATGAGGGTAAAGTTAACTTAACCAGATTCTACTGTAAAGCTTAACTGAACGGGTTACGTCTCTTCCACAAAGAAGGTAGCGCTCGAATAATTTTTAGAAATGATTCAACTACATCATGCTAAGATAGTCAATTTTGTAAAAGTTTTACATAGAGCGTAATTTGTATCTGTGGAGTTAATATGTTCTAATCTTTTAATGTATTAGTTTTGTACGATTTATAAATACATTACGATATTATTGCATATTAGCACATACGTGCTTCATTACATAAGGCAGAGTCACCACACTTATATATTGCATTACATGACATATACAAACACATTTTGCTTAATAAAATTATTTCCAAGTTTGTGTCTAGGTTTTGCTTTGCATGAGGGTAAAGTTAACTTAACGAGATTCTACTGTAAAGCTTAACTGAACGGGTTACGTCTCTTCCACAAAGTAGGTAGCGCTCGAATAATTTTAGAAATGATTCAACTACATCATGCTAAGATAATCAACTTTGTAAAAGTCTTACATAGAGCGTAAATTGTACCTGTGGAATTAATATGTTCTAATCTTTTAATGTATTAGTTTTGTACGATTTATAAATACATTACGATATTATTGCGTATTAGCACATACGTGCTTCATTACATAAGGCAGAGTCACCACACTTCATACTTTACATTGCTTGACATGCACAAACACGGCTAGTTGTGCACAGAAATACTACACGCGCAAAAGTTTGAGCAGTCTTACTTCACAGGATATTACGTCAACCTATTGTTTGCGGTCTCCCCAATTAGCGAGGGGAACTGAACAAACTGCTCAATGTCAGTTTACCAAACCCTTTTCCCGCGCAGCGATTGGTAAAGGGTCTGGCTACGCGAGACTAGTTGGTAAATAGTCTGGTTACGCAAGACTATGCATTTAATTAGATTCATAACCCACCCACAGGGCTTGAGCTTATACCAAATCTTTAAAAAGAGTGAGGTTGTGTAAGGCTTTCACGGAGGAGTATGTTACTGATTTTTTAACTAAATTTTTAATGCATACATGGACTTTCTATAGCCCCTTCTCGTGGGTTTAATTTTTGGAGTCCCCTTTCTAGGGGATGTTTTAATTCCAATGTAAACTTTAATTCCAATGTTAAGTTTAATTCCAGGCCTTTTATCTGACACATGGTACCCCTTAGGTTTTTGTCATGCTTAAAGGTGAATAATGCTAGCCAAGAATCAGTATCAAAGTGCCATTAATTTTTAACCGGCAGCATTTCCCAGCATAGCTTTGCACAAGTAACATTTCTTCATGGCAATACAGAATGAACTCTGCCTACTGATCTGAACAATTCATGCGACTGAAAATATATAACGATTTACACCCACACTAATTGAACCACAGTTAACCACTTGCTGACTAAGCAAGAACAAACTGCTCTATGTCAGTTTACCAGACCCTTTTCCCGCGTAGCGATTGGTAAAGGGTCTGGCTACGCGAGACTATTTACCAACCACTAACTGCATTGAATGAAATGACAGAAAGTCACGAGGATTAGCTATGCCGCAAAAGAACGTATGTGCTTATATGCGGTAATTGTAATGTATTTATAAATCGTACAAAACTAATACATTAAAAGATTAGAACATATTAATTCCACAGATACAAATTACGCTCTATGTAAGACTTTTACAGAGTTAATCATCTTAGCATAATAAAGTTGAATCATTTTTGAAAATTATTAGAGCTATCAATGCCGAGATTTTTGTGGTAAAATATGCGAATTAATTATTTGAAGCAAGTTCTCGAGGAGTATACAAAAACATGACAGCTAAGATTTCTCCATGGAGAATATAAAAATCTTTCTTTGCATAATTGTCCCAGTGACCGTAATCATCTAGAGGAAAACAAAAATGGGAGGAGGCCATATAGCCATAGAGTAAGTAGCTAGCTAGTTAACTAGTAGACTTTCGTCCTTCCACCTGCCCTGTCTTCTATTTCAGTTTGTACTACATAGGTTTACTACCTATGTGAAAAGGGAGGAGTTTGTGACCTCATTGAGGTTAATTACGTTTGGATACCATATGAACTAACACACACACACACACACACAAAAAAAAAGCATGAGAAGGGTCTGGCTACACGAGACTAAAGGGAACGAGGCAAGTGGACAGTTAAAGTTAAGATAATCAACTTAGTTAAAGTCTTACATAGAGCGTAATTTGTATCAGTGGAATTAATATGTTCTAATCTTTTAATGTATTAGTTTTGTACGATTTATAAATACGTTACGATATTATTGCATATTAGCACATACGTGCTTCATTACATAAGGCAGAGTCACCAGACTTTATACTTTACATTGCTTGACATGCACAAACACATTTTGCTTCATAATATTATTTCCAAGTGTGTGTCTAGGTTCTGCTTTGCATGAGGGTAAAGTTAACTTAACGAGATTCTACTGTAAAGCTTATCTGAACGGGCTACGTCTCTTCCACAAAGTAGGTGGAGCTCTAATAATTTTCAGAAATGATTCAACTACATTATGCTAAATTAATCAACTTTGTAAAAGTCTTACATAGAGCGTAATTTGTATCAGTGGAATTAATATGTTCTAATCTTTTAATGTATTAGTTTTGTACGATTTATAAATACGTTACGATATTATTGCGTATTAGCACATACGTGCTTCATTACATAAGGCAGAGTCACCACACTTTATATATTGCATTACATGACATGTACAAACAAATTTTGCTTAATAATATTATTTCCAAGTGTGTGTCTAGGTTTTGCTTAGCAAGAGCGTAAAACTGTACTTAACGAGATTCTACTGTAATAACTGAACGGGTTACGTCTCTTCCACAAAGTAGGTGGAGCTCTAATAATTTTCAGAAATGATTCAACTTTATCATGCTAAGATGATTAACTCTGTAAAATTCTTACATAGAGCGTATATTGTACGTGTGGATTTAATATGTTCTAATCTTTTAATGTATTAGTTTTGTACGATTTATAAATACATTACGATATTATTGCGTATTAGCACATACGTGCTTCATTACATCAGGCAGAGTCACCAGACTTTATACTTTACATTGCTTGACATGCACAAACACATTTTGCTTCATAATATTATTTTCCAAGTGTGTGTCTAGGTTCTGCTTTGCATGAGGGTAAACTTAACTTAACGAGATTCTACTGTAAAGCTTAACTGAACGGGTTATGTCTCTTCCACAAAGTAGGTGGAGCTCTAATAATTTCAGAAATGATTCAACTTTATCATGTTAAGATGATTAACTATGTAAAAAACTTACATAGATCGTAAATTGTACCTGTGGATTTAATATGTTCTAATCTTTTATTGTATTAGTTTTGTACGATTTATAAATACATTACGATATTATTGTGTATTAGCACATACGTGCTTCATTACATAAGGCAGAGTCACCACACTTTATACTTTACATTGCTTGACATGCACAAACACATTTTGCTTCATAATATTATTTCCAAGTGTGTGTCTAGGTTTTGCTTAGCAAGAGCATAAAGTTGTACTTAACGAGATTCTACTGTAAAGCTTAACTGAACGGGTTACGTCTCTTCCACAAAGTAGGTGGAGCTCTAATAATTTTCAGAAAGGATTCAACTACATCATGCTAAGATAATCAACTTTGTAAAAGTCTTACATAGAGCGTAATTTGTATCAGTGGGCCAGTGTCCCAACTCTGCTTCCCACTCCAGTGACTGGGCTACTTCGTAGAGCATCTTCTCCCCCCAGTGGTTCCAACTAAAACTGAACATCATCATTTTGTGCACTGGATTTACCAGTGCTTAAATTATTTATTTTAATGCTGGCATTCATTTGTCTATTGCAACACAGGAAGATTTTAAGCACCTTATAGTATTATTATAATGATCATTTTTAAATTGTCTTGAACAGCTTGCAGTCTTGGAGAAAGGCCTACTTCGAATATCTGACTCCATTTTGTGAAAACTTGACACCCATGCTGGCCCTCCTTTCTTTAGTGCTCCATGACCGCTCAGTCATTCGCTGGTCTTTGAGTGGGGACAGAATTTCAGATGTGGCATGGTCTATCTTGGAATAACTTACTACATGCATGTCTCTTCCTTCATAGCTCTGTGATCTCTCTAGAGGGCTCCATAATTGGGTATCAACATGAGGACTTGGGAAAATGATGTCACTGTACTTCACTGTAGTAGTACCTGAGGAGCAGGCCGTGTTCTTCTTCTCTTCCACTGGCTGACTTCTCTCGAAGAACAAATGATTGGCAAAAGTAGACATGCGTTGATGTTGTGCTACACACTCGGCACAAAACAATCCCTCACAATCGTGACAATATGCTGCGGCTTGAATCTTGTGGTCACAAAGTGAACAAGATGCAGAAGACGGCTGCCTGGAAAGAAAATGATCAGCAATCCCTTCATCTTTACTCTCATTCTTTTGTGTAGGCAGAAAGACTTCCGAATTACACGACACTCCGCTAACTCCATCCAAGGATTCTTCGTCAAACTTATCAATTGGTATTTGCTTAACACTTTTAGGAGGTAGTGGAGGAGGAGGTGGACTGTCTGATGTGTTCACATTCACGTATGGAGTCAGATTGACTGACATAGCTAGAGCTCAGAGGCATACCACTTGAAGCCACATCACTGATTGCAATTTTAAACAAAGCAGCACCGCTGGAAGATGTAGCACGTGGCTCCATACTCTGAACTGAGCCACTGCCAGACTTGTTTGAACCTTGAGAGACAACCTTTCTTCTGCACTTTCTGTGACTATCACTAGAGTCTGATCTTACTGGCTTCTTCGAATGACTAGAACTGGAGGACTGCTTGATGGAAGTTTCTTGCTCATGATTTTCCACAATATCACCAGTCTCACACGACATAGATGTTGTTACATGATCTACCTTCACTGTACTGGTGCTTTGCAAGGTGTTCACTTCAGAGTGCAGAATCTTCTTGTGTTTTGGAGCGCCGGTCCTGGATGAAGGAGATGTGAGAGAACCATTCCTTGTGCTGGTAGATTGTAAATTACTCCTGGATTCCAATTTCCTAGAGCTAGGGGATGCACTACCGGGCAATGAAGATGACCTTGCATTGGTTTCTACAACTTGACGCTGTTCCACCTTATTGTTTGTGAAGATACAATTGTGGACTCTAAGAAACAGAGCAGCTACGTATTTGCTGGTAAACCAGTAATCTACGTTTCCCTTGCAACTCACTTTAATTCTAAATACATGGCCGTCACAAGAAAACCCCAACACTTGATGCCACGCCCACACTATTTGGTCCTTCTTGTCCTGGCCATCAAATATTAATTTACTTGGCGTTATCTTCAGTGTTCCAGTTTTCACTGGTTTTTCATCATGGTCCACATTGGTAACATGAAATACATAAGTTTCTGACTCGGTCTCCAAACGTCTGGTACCTGTGCAGTTCCCCATGAGAGACGACAGCTTATAGCTGGTACTCTAAACAATTATCTCTCTCTACTAACACACCATGCAGCAGCGCCCTGAGCTGTGTCTACACTTTAATCACTTCACTCGTGAAGTTAGTCTCCTCAGTTTATACAGCGAGTTTAGTGGCAGGAAATAGAGAATTACTATAGAGAGATCTAGTTAGTCTCGCGGGCCAGACTCTCTGGAGGCGCGCGCGCAAGCGGCACGGAAAAGAAAAGAGAGTCTGGTGACTCTGGACACTTTACCGTGACACTGAGGAATGTTTCCCACGCATTCCTGAGGGTAAATTGGTGGGTGGCTGCCGTATTTTATTCTGCGCGCATAAAAGTCAGCCGGTGTAATTCCATTTGTTAGTACGGCGGTATGGCGCAGAAAGCAAGTTGTTATGAGTTAGTTTCCAGAGCGATTAGTGAGGCTTCAAAGCTGCTTGGTTATACAAGGTTGAGAGAGGGACAGGAGCTGGCAATAAGGGAATTCCTGAAGGGCAAAGATGTTTTTGTCAGTCTTCCTACTGGGTCAGGAAAATCACTTTGTTATTGGATTTTGCCTTATATCTTCGATTTTATTCGAGGAAGGTGTGACTCAATGGTACTAGTAGTTAGTCCATTAATTGCTATCATGCAAGATCAAGTAGATATTTTGCATACAAAAGGTGTAACAGCTGTGTATGTTGGAAGTGCTCATGCCCCTGTTATTGAAGAGATAAAGGATGGAAAATTTCAAGTTTTATTTTTCAGTCCAGAATGCTTACTGACAGAACTAGACTGGCGAGATGTGCTACACTCTAAAGTGTTCCAAGAGCAACTTGCTGGATTTATTGTGGATGAAGCCCACTGTGTAAAACATTGGTAAGCAATTAAAATGACTTTGTATTTTGTTCATTCAAACTACATCATTAATATTCACAGTAATGATTGTAATTTCCTTTATATTTAGTTTTTAGGGGTACCGAGTTTCGTAAGGAGTTCTCAAACTTGGGAGAAGTGAGAAGTTTAATTCCCGATCATGTCCACTGTATGGCACTAACAGCTACTGCCACTAAGACAACCAGGAAAGTTATTTGCAATGTTTTGGGGATGCATAAGCCTTTCATCGTATCTGAATCTCCAAATAAACCAAACATAAAGTACATCGTCCATAAACGACCTGGAACAATGGAAGACACCTTCTCTGTTATCGCTGAACAACTGTTACAGCAGCAAACTGCAATGGATAGAGTACTGGTTTTTTGTCGGACTTTTGATGATGTTTCCCACCTGTATTTATTCATGAAGGACAGAATGGCTGAACAATCAACTGAACCACCTGGTGCTCCAGATCATCCAAAGTACCGTTTATTTGATATGTTTTCCTCTTGTACCCACCCTGATGTTAAACCTTTGATAATAAATGAATTTACTAAGGAAAAAAGTACTCTTCGACTTGTTATAGCCACAATTGCTTTTGGTATGGATCTGAACTGTTATAATGTCCAGAGAATAATTCACTGGGGTCTACCCAGTGACATTGAGGCATACATTCAGGAAACTGGAAGAGGTGGAAGGAATGGATTACACACCGAAGCTATTCTATACAATAAAACAAGTACATGTATAGGGTTGCATGTGTCAGAACAAATGAAGGATTATTGTCGGAACACAACCAAATGCAGACGAGAGGTACTATTTGAAGACTTTGATGACACGAGTTTATATTCTTCTCATCAAGCTCTAATGTGTACTTGCTGTGATTTGTGTGAACTGAAATGCACTTGTAAAGAATGTAATATGAAATAAATTAACATAATTAATATCTCAATCATATTATTACAGTAATTAAATTTTTGTGTGAACTGAAATACACTTACCAAGAATATAATATAGAATAAATTGACATAATTAATGAATCTTGATCGTGTATTTTTGTGGTTGCTTGTGTGAATTGAAATGCACTTGTAAAGAATGTAATATAGAATAAATTAACATAAATGATTCTCAATCATGGATTACAGTAATTACATTTTGTGTGAACTGAAATTCAGTTATAAAGAATATAGTATAGAATAAGTTAACATAATGAATGTAATGTAATTAATTTTTTGTGGTTGCTTATGTGAACTGAAATCCACTTGTACAGACTGTAATATAGATTAAATTAACATAATGAATCTCAAATGATCAATGTGTTTGTGGTTGTACGTGTAATATAATAAAATATGAAATAATTAAAGTGTAATTTAATGATAGGTCAGTAAACTTCTTGCACGTTCTTCTATCCAAAGTTTAATTTCAGTATATTTAAGTTTAAGCATTATGTTGGAGTTCTCTGTGGTGAATTGCTTATGTGAGCGGTGAGGAATTATTGTAAAAACTTTAGTTGTGTTGAACAATTGCTCTAAAAGTTTTTTTAGGTCAGTTGTGTTCGATTTTACTGTATGGGCAGCTGATTCCTGAGACACTCCATTATGCAGGTCAAAACTAGATAATATTGTGGTCAGTGGCTTCAGCGCATGTGATACACGCAAAATCGACTCCTCTGTAATATTTGAACCCATTCCTGCTAAGATCACCTTGCATTCTCTATTCAAATGTTCCATGTAGAGATCTGCTGGAATATTTTTAGCCTCTCGACCATGTACATTAACTGTACGGTTCCATTTCAACTGGGAAGCCATTCGTGGTGAGAAAAAATATCTCAACTGCAGGAGAGTATTTAATGCTTCCGTGGCATAATTTGTGCGACCAGTTGCTTTATAAATCAGCAGCATGTAGCGCCAGCATCGTATAATGCGATTACCATCACCTTCCCGTATTGCGTCTTTAAACTCTAGTAATAACAGTCCACTTGATAGCATACCACATGCATGTGCATGTACTCCATCCTGAGGTGGCTGTACAGGTGAGGAACTTGCACTTGGAATGTTAGTATCAACAAATGTATCCACAAGTTGTGCAATAGCAAGAAGAACCAATCTAGTTTGTTGATCTGCAGTAAGGTCTTCAGATTTATCGGGGAAAAACATCATACTTGGACGATCATCAAGGCTATTCATATTAAATATTGTCATTGCAGCTGACAAAATATGAGCTTCTGTTACAAGAACAATAAAATCCTCACATGCATCAAGGTTATCCATTGGTTTCTTAATAACATTACGCCTGTTGATTAAGTTCCTCAATTGATACAAAGTACCACCATCTCTTCCTGATGAAGTATTGTAATATTGTTTCCACATAGCCTACATGATTAGTCAATATATCAGTAAGGCAGTATTGGCATATAAAACTCCACCACTTTCCCTGTCCCACCATAACAATGACTTAGGTGAGGGAGGCTGTAAATAGGACTCAGACAAACCCTCAATATTATCTTAATGTTATTCTCAAAATTCCCCTTAAAAGTATCTTATTATGTGTGAGATTAAACACACTATGTGGAATGATTAATGTTCTTCAAATTACTACAAAAAGTGTCACACATGTGGTATCTACCATAAACATAGTAAACTACATGTAGTAACAAGTATATTCAACACTAGCACTACAGAAAAAACACAGTGAACATTATCTAAATGTTTACACCACTTAAATAAAATGGTATGGTCAAGAAGCATCTGTCTCATGTAGATGGTGGGACATTTACATAAAGTTATCACTCAAACAACAATTGTTTAAAGATTAATTAGCTTACTATCCTCTAGATACTGTGTTTGCAAATATCACAATATTTAACTCACACTTATAAGACATCCCTTAGCATGCCAGTCTTCACACACCGGAACAAGACCTTCAAGTCTATTCAAAGGGCGTAGAGAGTTGCTTCGAATTCTCTTTGAACTTCTAGCTCGAGCCACTGTTAGCTGGTCTCCACCCATTAGGATGTAATGAAAGTCATCCTTGGTGAAAACGGTGGGTTCATCAGAATTCTGACATTCCACTTCAATAAGTTCTGAATGAACTGGAACGTAATTATGCAGTGCTTCCATTATTGCAACCATGCCCGCATTGCTTGTTTCACTCTGGAAGATCACACCTAATGGAGTCTACATGTAGGATCAGAACATAAGATGTAACACATAGCAATTATAGGATATTGAAAGTTAACTTACAATTTCAGACTTCTTCCCCATTTCACAAGAATACTCATGTCGGATTCTTTTCACTGCTCCCTTGCCAAACTGCTTGAAGAAGGGCATATATTTTTTAAGAATTCTGGCTATTAATACACAAAAATTTGAGCGTATTACATGTTGTGTCTAATGTACTCGGCAATATTTCATGGATGTTAATTTCCTTCAGACTTGGCAATGATGGAGAATCTTCAAATTGAGATAGATCAATTCTGTCGCGAACTCCGTAAGCATGAAAATAATGCAATGACCTGGTCTGATGATCACTTCTCATATCCCGTGCACTTGGTTTTATATTTTTATCAATATTATCACCAACCAGTTTGTATGTAGCTAGAACATTACTTCCTGAAGTAGCTGAACTATCTAAAGTAAATACATCCAAAGAAGACACACCAGACAAACTTGATTCCATATGTGATTCAGTTGACGTAACTGAATCTGCGTCAGAAGTAATGGGCGATATTATAGGAGAGAATGAGCAGCTGTCTGATGAATTGGAAGAATAGTTCTCACTAGCAGTAACACATTCTGTATCCAATGCTGTGTCAGCATTCTTTGCCTTGATTGTCTGAGCAGTATCAGGTCGAGGCTCAATCTAAATATAAAATTGTTGTCTGAAGTCAATCTTTACTGTTTAAAAGTACAACAATTAAATTGGTTATGCATGGACCTTAAATATATTGTGTATAAAGGAAGTGCTGCAAACTACCACATATCAAATGCAGACACCATATCTAGGGTTTGAATGGGTTTAAATTACAAATGAGGATGTATGACACTTAGCTGGACAAACTGGTGCTTATTGGTAAACAAGCCAATTTATTCCAGACCCATCCTGGAGTAGGCTCATTACTGGAGCTGTAAATTGCAGTTTAAATAGAAGTGTGAACTGGGTTAACCGAGGATGTATTACATAATACTGGCTGGCTGAACTGGTGAAATCTAATATACATGCTGAGTGTGGAGCCTTCTCATGAGACCAGCACTGGCTTTGAATACTACAGAGTATGAGATGATAATTTGGTCAATATAGTACATGCATTCAACTTAACCACCACTAATGGTACCCAAAATTTTAGTCACAGTCTGAACCAAACTACACCCTATTCACATGAACTAGCTACAGTGGAGCCTCTGATTAAAAATAAATAAATAAATAAATAAAACCAATACCACTGATTGCTAATTCTGGCTAATTAAAGGGACTTAAACTATTCAGTTCAACATTTTGATGCTTGTTATAATCTTCAGGAGGCTGCCATTTTTGAGATCCGCCTTTTGTTGTGTGTCAGAATGACTAACTGACCGACAGAAAAACGGAGTACTGTAACCCCCTTGTGCATGCATGCTGAGGTTTAATAAAATAATATTAATGATAAATAGCTATCTGTTGTAAAATATGCTTGTGGTTTCAAGTTTTGCCTAGTGAGTACCAAAGATGGATATTGTTGATTGGCACTATTGCTCCACTCAAATTTTTACATTAGCAGCAAGAAGAAACCTCGATACACCTATCTGTAAATTTCAATTTTTGAAAATCTTGTATTTTGAATAATTGAGGTTCTTCTGTAGCTATTGAACTACCACAAGCAACACACCACATACACACGTGCACACACACACACATGCATGTAAATTAGCACACACATGCATACACACAATTAAGATTTGAGCTTTCATTTAAACTAGTGTTTCACTTGGTAATGGCAGGCAGTTCCAATTGATTGATTTTATTCATTTATTACTCATTTAATTTATTGATTTCATGGAATTAGGAAAATGATATTCAGTGGTAGTAGTAACAAATAAGCATTTTTTTTTCTTCCTAAGAGTATTTCCTGAAATGTCATAGCCCAATGCTAAAAATAATATTATATGTATTTTCATACCAATGAATCTTGCCGGAAACTAAGGATTTCATTTTTCCAGCGATGAACTTCAGCATCATAGTTGTCTCCCATAGATTTGGTTGATGAAATTGTTGTCTTGTGTGACACACAAAGAAGCCATTTCTGCAACCTGGTATAAACCTAATACAGAAGTTATCAAAGAAAACTGAATTCAAAATTGCCTTTAAATGGTGGGTCATAAAGTCTCAGACTAACAGCTTCCACTTCATTCATTTCATTTGTGATTTTACTAGACTATAATTATGTTCATATTTACACCAACAAGTAGGACACAATTAAACTTGGTATTACTACTCAAAGCTTGATTAAGTCATTCTCAGCTGAACAAGTAAACATTCAATTGTTGTAGCCGGATCTGCTGATCATATAGCCAATAAAACAAGGTGGAGAACTATTAAATAAACCACTGCTGCCCTTCTACTTCAGAACTGCCACTGTCTTGTAAAGATAAATTGAGCACCATCTTGCTACTTATGCATTGAAGAATCACCTGAACCACACCCTTTCATGATGCATTATTAATCTTGGAGTGCTTGGTGATGTTTGCTATCAGAATTGATCAATTTTTTTTTCAAACTTGACCCTTTTCCTTAGTGTTTATAAGCAACAACAACATGACTAAATTTGACACAAATAACAGCACCCTGTCCCTGTTATCCTGGTAGAAAATCGTATCTGGTTAAGCTCTCTGCAGGTCTAAATGTCTATTATACACTAAAGCTAATTAGCTTCATCCTCAGATTCACTCTTCCCTCCTACATGAGGAACTTCAGCTACATAATATTTAGCCAACTTACTCGCTTTGATGCGTGCCCACAAAAGAGAATCATTGAAACAATGTGTTGCAGGAGGTTCATCCGCTGACTTCTCCCTCTGAGTAGAATAGCACAGCATATTGCAACCACTCTGTCTGGCTCAATGACACGAGACTTGGTCCGTCCTTTTCTACTCAGGTTGGTAGCTCTAGAATTTCGACAACCAGCCAAGCAACTGCGCAGAAGCGAGAGTGTGTTTGGTGCATGCTCTTTCATTTCCAAAATCACAGACGACAGTTGGAACTGTTGAAAATTTCTGCTCCTCAAAATGGAATTGGATGACTTAGCACACATTTTTTTCATTTCTTTTGTGATTTTTTGTCCCAAAAACTTTACAACTTGCATGCAGATTCGTTTATCCTGTACAGCTTGCAGTGCTATAGACTTTCTATTGCGTCGACCAACACTTCGACCCAACCGCTTCAAAGACCGAGACAGACGGAAAACACGAGATGCTCGTTGTTTCTTCACTAAAACCTGAAATGATGCAAAATAGGATATACTAATATTTAATCATAAGCGTATTAGTAAGGCTTATCCAACTACATACTTAAAAAAACTCTAACCGAAACTACTGGAGTTTTTGGGTTAACAATTTTTGCCAAAGCCTCCTTCTCTGGAGTGTCATAGTTAAGCCTCCTCTTCTTACAGGAACGTTTTTGATGATCTTCGGAGACTCTCTTTACAGGAGTAGAAATTCTGCTTGTAGAAGCTACTATTCCAAAATGCTGTCCAACTTTTTTAATTCCTCCTTGAATGCAACTCTTTATTTGTTCTTGTTCCTTGGCAATATTTGTAAGTCTTTCTAGTTGCCTGAAGCACTTTTTACATACTAGAATGCTAGTAGTACTGGAGCAGTATTGCAAAAAACGTTGTATATCCACAGGGTCAGTAAAGCTAAGTTCGACTAATTCATTGAAGAGAGGTAATAGATGAGCACCAGTAACACCACTCAAATATCTTGTATCTTTTCTACTGGGACAAGCACCACAAGCCAAACATAATTTCTCCATAACGCTATCTGGAAGCTGGAGATGCATTGAGCAAACTTTTCTTTGCTTTTGATCGAATAAAGTACAAACGACTCTGGCCAAGATATATTGCTGACATGCATGAATTGAAGACAAAGCATCCAGCAACATGGAAAGAACTTGAAGACGGAAACATTTCTGTCACCAAGAGTGAGATACCATTTGTTTCAATAGGTCCTGACCATGCCTGTGAGCACCTCAACAGGATGATGAAAGTCCATTCTGGCTTAGTTGGCATTTCAAATAATCCAAATGCTAGGCAGCGGTTCTTCTTGGCTTCTCCAGAGATGTCACGTTTATCAACTGAGTTTAAAGGGCAGTTTGGGCTAAAGGCGAACAAGCCAGAAGAACATCATGACGTACAACCTTCTGTTATCCGACAAGAACATCAAGCTGTTGACAAAATCAAAGCTGCAATACTGAGTCATTGTAATCCATTCGCTGTTGAAGGCAACCAGCTGTATAATTTCATCACAAATGCATATGTACCAAAAGAACATGTTGCACAAATCTTAAATGCTGATGAAATTGGTCAGAAGCTTTATACAGAGTATGTTGCTGAACGTATCAATGGAGATGCCAGTCTTTGGGCACGGGTCAAAAAACAGAACAACAAAATGTATATGTCTGGCAACAAGAAGCTAACTGTAAAGATCCGTGACCAGACAGTTGACCTGAAAGAGACCAAAAACTTGTATGGCCGTCTGATGATTTTGACTAGATCCAACAGGGATATTGACCAAAAGAATGCAGTTGCTAACTATGAATTCACCCTGACTCCAAGAGCACTTTTTGCACCAGATGGATCGATGCTGCCATGTACTGACAAGTCAAAACTGATACACAACCTTGAGAAATTAGCAAGCTCAGTTGAGACTAATCAACATACCGAAATCTTGGCTTCCAACGAGCAGGATGATCCCTTGGATGATCCAATATCAAAGATCGCTATTGTTGATGGAATGGTTCTTGTCCAGAAGATGACGAAAAATAAAAAAGGGACATTCAGTACAGTTAAAGATCTAGCCCAGAGCTTCAACGACAGGCTTACAACTTTGACAGCAGGATTCAGTGAGGTTATCCTGGTCTTCGATACCTACAAACCTGACTCATTGAAAGGGAAAACGAGAGAGAGACGACGACAAGGAAAGGCTCCTGTACAGTACAAGATTGAAGATGATACAAAAATCAACCATATTCCCCTGACAAGGTTTTTATCAGATGAAAAAACAAAAGCAGACTTGACAGTCTACCTTGCTGAAGCAACAATCAATTGCAAAATAGGATCACCTCAACTTGTCATCACGTCTGCATCAGGTAAAACAAGATGCAATAGAGACATAGAGTTTGAAGACAATAATCATGAAGAGGCCGACACGCTCATGATCTGTCTGGCAACCAAATCATCGCAGAGGTGTCCAAATGCAGAACTAGTGTTTTTCACTCCAGATACAGATGTTTTGATTCTGGTCATAGCACACTATGACCAGCTTTGTAAAAGGACGTCAATTTCAATGGTGTCAGGTATCATACATATTCAACCAATCTGGAGAGCTTTGGGAAGGGAAAAGGCACAAGCTTTACCTGTATTCCATGCATTCACTGGAACAGACAATGTTGGAAAGTTCTCAGGAATAAGCAAAACAAAATGGTTTCAGCAATACATGAAAGCTGATGTGGGCTTACCCAGAGCACTCCTGAAACTACCAGTTGAAGGGGATCTAACACAGGAAGTGAAAGATGAACTGGAGAAGTTTGTCTGTTTGAAGTACTGTCCAAAGGGTGTTCGTATTACCAATATCCCTGACTTGAGATGGCATTTATTCTGCAAACAACTTGCAGAAAGCAACAAGTTGCCACCTACACTTGGTGCACTAGAAGAACACATAAAGCGTGTACGTTTACAAAGCCGGGTATGGTACCAAACCACAATCATGCAACAACAGCCTTTTGAGCCGCTACAGTTTGGTTACTATAAGGACACAGATGACCAGTTGCTGCCAGTCACCACGTTAGTTCTTCCTGCACCACAGGCCATCATTGAGATGGTTAGATGCCAATGCAAAACTAACTGCTCCACGTTCTTGTCAGCGAAGCAACTTACCTTGCACAGAACTCTGCTAGATGGTGAATGCACAAATGATGAAGACAGTAACATCATGAATGATGACAGTGAAAATGATGATAATGATTACTTGTAGTTGACATTACCATGAAGTATATATCATTCTACTAAAATATCAATTTAATAGTATAAAACATTTTGGTATGAAGTTTCTATGCCAATAAAAGGGTTTTATTGGCGGCCATTTTGAAACTAAATATTGACAGTCATGCAGCCATTTGTGCAAATGTAAACATTGATTTTCAGATTCCTCATGCTCTAAGCTTTCCAATAATGTGCTACTTTGCTAATCTCCATAAATTTTGGACGAAAATTTAATTTTTACAATAGTGAACCTGACTATTATCGCAAAGTGAGCAAAACCTCTCCTCATACTGCGTTAATAATGCGCGTATATTGAACAACTTAATAATTATCCAATTAATGTGAATGGAACGATCTGATTGGACGCGCCAACATTCCGGCGCTTGTCACGGAAAGGTGTCCAGAGTCACCAGACTCTCTTTTCTTTTCCGTGCCGCTTGCGCGCGCGCCTCCAGAGAGTCTGGCCCGCGAGACTAAGTGCAATCGACCAGCTGTATTGAATGAGGCCCAAATTCCGAAAACTAGCACAATGAAAGGTACTAAATGCCGTTCTGAGTACTTTTTGATGTAAATCAATAATTAATTGTCAGTAATCTCCAACTCTGACAGAGAGACAAAAAACAACAACAGACAAGCAGACAAGACAACCAAACTGTCTCGTGCATGCACGTTGACTGTTAATAAGGAATAAAGTTGCTATACTTTTACAGGATACACAAAAACTCTTACTTAATGGTAGCGTAAGGACACCATTGTTGACCACTTTAACCATAACCGCAATTATAACTTACACTTCCATTGCAGGCTAAAGTGTCGAAGTCTGGACAAATCAACAAGGCCAGTCTACTCTACGTGCATCACAAATTTTACATTGAAATGTTATAAGTATAGGTATAAAGAATACAATTCATGTAGTGCTGCACTCCACTATTGCAAGATCTAAATGGTCTACATGGCCAGAACTATTATAAACATCTTGAACTGTAGAGCTTTACGGTTACATAATTCTCAATACAATACAGAATATCCTCTCCACTTAAAAGGCCATGCCTGGGGCAAGTGATATAACCCTTGTAGAGAGTATAGCTGATTTTAGAGTGTACTCTGTGTTTTGGTTGATCATTTTGTTCCATTCATTTTGGCTGTTGGTGAGAGTTTGGAGTCCCAAAATAGAGGCTTTATGTTAGTGTAGAGTGACAATTTATAAATATTATTATAATATTACTATGGCATATAGTAGCATGTAAATAGTAATGGTAGCACTGTTAGCACATCAGTAGCACTGGTAGTATAGGTATCACTGGTGGTGCAGTGATTCTCTCCACCATACATACACCAGCAAACACATACAATATTGTATGTACTGAATATTTACGTTTACTTGTTTGTCTTCTTAAGTAGCTATCCATGTGTTAGATTGTCCATTCGTCCATACATGTGCAAACACCTTTTCAAATTGATGTAAATCAACTTAGCATTTCCTAACTTTTAAAAATCTATTTGCACTTTTTACCCATTCACTATTATTAGCATTCATTATTTCATATTCTAATTATTATACTTATCATTCACCTTAATTAAATTTATTTTAAGACTCACATACCCAGCAGACATTTTGTATACATGTGGCTACCTTGCAGTGTTTAAGTCAGACTAGATGCATTCTTCAATTTGAAATTACATTTGACACCTGCATTTTTCAATTTTAAATTACATTTGACACCTGCATTCTCTTTAATTTGAAATTACATTTAAAATCATAACTAATAACTAGGAGTTTGTACACTCCAGTTGGCTAGCCCTTATGGAGCAACCTTATACACTTTATTCCATCATTCTCGGCTGACATAATTATAATAATAGAAAATATTCTTGTTCCATAAGCCAATATGTTAATTAACACATTATGTTTATAATATCACATCGGAGATTATATTGTAAGTCGAACCCTGAACCTCATTCGGCCACTAATATCAGCCAGCTTATAATGAAGATATGGAGGTTGTAATACTTATAAATTACTTTTATGTGGAGTTAGTTTATATTATAGGCTGCCAGATTATAAAAATTGTTGTTGTTTTTTGAGTAATGATGTTAGTTAAGAGGACTACAGCAAGAAGTCAAAATGTCTGGTCAAGTTTTAATTTAACAAAATTGGCCGTTAGAATGAGAAATTTGCTATTAATTATAATTATTAAAATGAATATCAAAATATTTGCAAACTGACAAGAAAGGGACAATCTTTAAGTTGATCATAAAAAATGTTTAATCAGCATCATCTACTGTCAGGAATGGGGTGCAAAATCAGGTCTTGACAAAAGCACTTTTCCTGTGGAATCTGCAGAACGAAGTATCTATTTAATTTCTGGGGTATGGACTACGAAGAAAGTATTATTATATTATGGCTGAGTATGATTGTTTCATTTCAAGACCGAACATGATGTTTCATCATTCATTGATAGATTTTCATAGGCAAGCAAGATCAGAGGTTAGTTTAAAAAAAAAAGAAAAGAAGAAAAGACATGATCATTTTATCATTTAAACGAACTATCCAAGAACTCTTCATGCTCAACACAGATTTTGACAATGATTGATATGATAATCTATTGCTACAAATGTTGCTTTTATAAAGGCCATGCCAGATTATACTAAAATATTTTTTGGAGTAATAGATGTTTATCAGCATGGTGGAATAACTCTAGATTAGTACAGGAATTAAAGAGAATTATAATAAGATAATCACCTCACTGGAAATGTGGAAATCCCTACAAATCAACTTGGAAACTACCCCAAGACAAGTTTGAAGTAAGCACATGATATTTAATGAGGAGTTAAAGGCAGCAGTTTCAGTTTTCAAGTTTGCACTGTTTGAAGTAGTGGAACATCAGTTTCTATAGTGATGAATATAAATTAAGTTACAGCATTGACTGTGAATACTGGAATAAAAGTTTACAGGAGATGAAAGAAAACTGAGAGCCATAGATGACTAATAATAAATGACAAAAATAATAATAATAGTAAAGAGGAGGCAGAGGAGAAATAGGAGGAGGAAAATTTTTTTTATTGTTTCTTGTGCTCACACTTTGTGGTGGAAACTGTCGAAATATTTTTATTTTAATTCATATGTAAAAGAGAATGATAATAATGGGACCAATCAAACAAAATAAGACTAAAAATTCCCAAGCACAATAATTGAATAACAAAATAAAAAATAGTAATTTATCTAAAATCTGCTGTAAATTTGATGACTTAAAACAAAATACAAAACTCATATAATCTACAAAAAAATTCTGATATAATTTCAGAAGGATAAATATCCAAGACTTCAAAACCTAAATTTAGTGTTCTTTTTATTTTCTCGCAACGTACAGCTTCTTTTAATTTTTCTATAGCAGTTACATCATCTCTTGTTACAATATCATGTACAACAATGTCATGCCATGATTGTTTATTATCACTTAGACTGATAAAAGCTGTTTCTAATTCATGACATTCCTTGAGGTTAGATAGAATTAACAGTGCTCCTTCTAGATCAATATCATTATATGATATGTCAAAAAATTTTAGACGAGTCAGGAATGAAAGATTTCTAGCCAAATGCTGAATACCTTCATAACCAATATTGTTGTGTGATAGTTTTAGATACCATATCTGAGAGATATGTTGAAATGAACAGGATAAATTAATTACTCCTTCAGAACCAATCATGTTATGCGATAAATCTAAAAATGTCAGAGCAGAAAGATATTGAAATGAAATAGATAAACCAGTTGTTACTTCAGAACTGATAATGTTATGAGATAAATCCAGCTCTTGAAGCTCAGAGAGCCATTGAAATGAACTAAATATACTAATTGCTCCTTCAGAACCAATTTTGTTGTGCGACAAATTTAGTTTTCTGAGCCCAGTAAGGAAATGAATTGAACTGGACAAACTTTTTACTTCATCATTGCCAATGTAATTGTGTGATAACTCAAGTTTCCATAGATACTCGAGATGTTTAAATGAACTTGCCAGACTAGCTGCTCCTTCTGAGGTAATAGTATTCATTGACTGGCAAGTAGTACTTGGGTTAGCATCATCAGATTCACTAGTGGCAGGTGTGAGATCTTCATTTCTGGCACAACTATTTTCAAACCTCAACTCACGAAGTCTGATGTCAGCTGTTAGACCTCTAGCAAATGCCTTAACACCCTTATTAGTGATGTCAGTAAAAATAATACGAAAATAAAAGTTTCGCAAAGATGAATTTGACAAAGCCTTCAATAATGTCTTAATGCTATCGGGTGTGGAAGATAGTGTTAATGTGAGCCAATTTAAATCATTCAAACTTATTAAAGTATCAACTAATAGTTTACATTGTTTACAAGATATATTTTTTAATTTAATTTCTAACGACCTGAGGCTCTTAGATTTTAGTATTTGAATGAGATAATCAAACCCAACTGTAGATATTGAAGTTTGAATGGCTAGTCTGGTAAGGTGGAAGAGATTAGTTTTGGAGATATTCTTGAATAAAATGTTCAGCTTATTGTCATCATTGGGTAACTCGCCTATGTGTAATATTCTGACTGGCATAGTTGTATTACATATGACATAACTGAGAGCTAACAAGTCACTGGGAGTTAGTATGGTATATCTGAGATGGAAACAACCATCTATTTGTTGTGTAACTGTGTCACAAACTATTTGACTTTGTGATTCAAAAGCATATTTTATTCGTAACACGGAAGACTCATGGACATCTTTTGCTATTAACTTTTTCATGCCCGGCTGAAATGACACTAAGCCATAATAAAAAATCCGTACTGTTTTCATATCTATCAATCTTGAGTGCTCCTTAAAAATCTTAACTTGTTTTGACGTACTTAAATGGGCAATGTAATATGCTGCAAGGAATTCCTGTAGGGTCAAATGTAGAAAATAAAATTTTCTTGTATTGCCAGTGTTCTTAATTTCATGGTAAATGGTAAGCAATCCAAGACAGTTGGAATCATTGAAAGTTTCCCTGCAGCCCAGATACGATGCTACTTCATCTGAGGTTATATTTTGATTAGAATTTATAGTCATACAATAAGCAAGTTTGCATATATTGTTGAAATACTCTTGAAATTCTCCTTTTAATTCTTGCAAATAATCTAAACTTATTTGTGGATTTTTAATTCGTAGGTGACGAAGAATTAGAGATCTGGTAAACTCTTTATAAATACTCGTTTGTGTAGACAATTGACTAAAACTTTCAGAGTCATAGAGATAGCAAATCATAGCAGAATGAACTGGCAAGTAACACATATCCATCACATTAGGATGAGAACGTAAATATTCTTTAAAAGAAGCTTGGACAGACTGACTGCTTGTTGTATTACTGCATTCAGAAGAGCTACTGCATTCAGAAGAGTTACTGCATTCAGAAGAGCTACTGCATTCAGAAGAGTTACTGCATTCAGAAGAGCTACTGCATTCAGAAGAGATACTGCATTCAGAAGAGCTACTGCATTCAGAAGAGCTACTCCTGAAAGGAAAATGATCAATGTATTCCATAATTTCGTTTACACTAAAACCAAATACTTCAATTCTCTTTGAAAGAACATCCTCTCTTACAGACTTAGAAGCTGATGGGCGTGAAGAAACTATGATCATGGCTAGAGGAAGTAGCTTCTTATCCAAAAGTTGATAAATTACATTACTCTCTTTGTCTTGACAACGATACTCGTCCAATCCGTCAATTACAAAGACTGAATTTTCTCCATTGGACTCATGAATATATTGGCATACAGACTTCAATTCTTCGTCATAATAAAAAATATTTAGCAGATCAGACAAACTGTGGACTTGAGAGTTATTAAGATCCCTGAGTACTACTCGAAATACTAGTTGAGCTCCATGTAGAGTTTTCCCATTAGCCCAATCTTTTACAATTTTATGGACTAGAGTAGTCTTTCCACTTCCAGGACGTCCTTCTAGCATTATTAACTCACTGCTAGATACTTTAAATACCTCCTCGTACTTAACTTTCCTTTTCTTAGCTTTTATATCATCAATATCTCCACACACAGAATAATCACAGCTGTATTTTGAATCTTCAGGTGATATAATCAAACCTAAGTTAATAAATTCTTTGGAAACTTTAGGAGGCCAAGTGTCACGAGAATTTGGGATTTCATTTTTTCTCAAGTATACATCTAAAAGTTTTTTCTTCCCAAGTGGAAACCGAGTCTTTACAGTAAAATTTTTACTGCATACTTCCTTTTCCTGATAAGTAACACAGCATGTATATTCTCCCTCTGTTCCTCTACAAGCTTTGCTAATCACAAGCATATCATTATGGACTCCTGTATAATGAGAGCTATCTTCTATGGCAGTTTCATTCTTCTTCCATTGGTATGACACAAAGTTCTTTGGAGTAGCCTCAACCAGAATTAAAGTAGACTTACCTTCAGCTACTTCAATTGATGTTTTTGACATTCCTGTTATTACAGGATTCATGAGGGAGGTGGCTGAAACTGATGTGTGTTGTGATGGAGAAGTTAATGAGTCTTCCTGAGAAAGCTTAGCTTGCTTGAACTTTTCTTTTATTTGCAAGCTTAAGCTTCTTTCTCCTACAACACTGCTGGCTAGAGATTCCTGTAGTCTTGTCAGTGTTGTGTTTGAGTGATTTGTTAACCAACAAGCAATAATATTATACAAACAAAGTTTTATATCGTCAGTTTTACAGTTTTCTTTTTCATGTTCCTCTAGACCGAGAGAAACAGCGATGTTTTTCCATCTGGGACTTGCAGCAACTAATAATTCTGCTAATAAGTTAGCATCCTCACTTTTGATGGTGATATCTTGCATTGAATCATCCTCAATAAAGTCTTGATTTGTCAATACGTCATATTTTTCTGTATTAATACTTTTTAGTTTATCCATGAGATGGACAGAGCATCCATCAAGGGATGTCACCACTTGGACAAAGCTGTCCCATGTGCTTACTTCATATAATAAATTCTCGCAAAATACTCGTAATACGTATCGAATAAAGGCTTGTTTATCTGTAATTTCAATTTCTAAAGGACTGAATATAGAGTATGCAATATTAGCTCTTTGACACAAATTTGTTATGAATAATTTAAGATCCACACTGGATAATCCTTGGACAATATCGTCCTCATTATCTCTTACATAAGTAAGATACTCCTCATTGTTCAAACGAGTAGACATGTTCTAGTATAAATTAACATAAAAATAATGGGATATATCTTTTTTATATTGAAACATCCCAATTTTACTTTTATTTTGGTTGCCAAATCTGGAAACCAACTAGAGCACCAATTATGCGAACCCTCAGCGCTGTCTGTGTACTTAAGATCCGAAATTTAGCTAGTTTCAATTAACTGCACCCGCAAAACCACAACCAATTAATTGATGTAAACTATACTACTCACCAGCAGCTCAGTGTAAAAAAAAACAATACTGTCCTTTCCACTGATAACTTAATGTTAACACTTGGACTGGTCTTACCTCACCAAAAAACATACATTACTATTATGTGCTATTATACTGCACAAAATTATTATACATAGCTATAATATATAATATATATGCAGCACACACTTTTTATAGAATATCTCCGGATTATAATATCAGTTTAATATCGCTATAAATGCTTGCATTTTTGCCAACTTGGAGAATCATTATTGACAGATAGACAGAATGAATGAAAGAGACCAGAAAAAAAATGAATAGAAAATACATTTTATTGGTTTATATTTTTATATTTTGTATGAATGTATTCAGTTTCAAGATGATGCAGAATATATTTTGTTGATTTATTTTTCTATTAGTGATCTAATTTCAGTCTAATCTTTAGTTAGTAGTAGCTACCATTTTTTAACAAAGTGATTTGGAAAGATGTTCAGAAGTCTAGCTCTGTTCTACAATCACTGAACGCAAAACTCCACTCTGGCAAAGAAAGTAAAAATCCACTCACACTGAAAAACAATAGATAACAATAACAAATACAATGCCAAATTATTACCTTGATGATGAAGCTAAAGGTCAGCTCTGTTTCAGTGAAACTGACCAAATTTACTATAATGTGATGCTGCTATAGCCATAGTAGATATAGCTAGCTACAAGCTTGGGTAAAAGTGTTTTAAAGGCAAAGCTATGTCACATTACAAAGGTATAACATACTACTACAGTCTTATGCAGCAGACCTCTTTCCAAATGCCTGGCTCTTCCAATTGTCTATACTACAGCAAAGGTACTGCCTGCTAAGTATTTACTATTAAAGTGCAAAATGTATGTTAAAGGACGTCACCCATAGAGAAAAGCATTGTAAAAAATCTGAGCAAACAAACAACCCGAGTTACAAACTTATCTCACACTGTAGCTAACTTTTGCTAAGTAGCCTTGAATAGCAACAAAGTCCTGAACATAAAATGTACCAAAATGTGAAATAGAAGGCTAGAAAAGAAGTCACCAAACTGACAATTGCTTTCTGTTTACAGTTGTCTAAGATATTGCACATGTGATTGGCCTGGTTTAAGCACGTGACAAAATCCCGACACATGTAGTGCGAAAAATGTGTAGTTATTCCAATAGACTTTTCTATTGGACTGGAAACTGTACTTGCCCGCTGGCTCTGAACTTATTCCATTCAAATGTTATAAACGGTTTTTACTATGTTCACTCAACCTGGACATACTATAGTCTCGCATATCTATGCCTTTTAACAAATTACTACACTTGAGCAAAGAAAAGCCTACAAAAGAGGCAAAAGAGGAATGCACTTGGAAAAACCGGAAACCGATTAAGGTCACATGACAGTGGTAGCTCAAACGCGCAAAAACGTCGACACCCACAGAATGAAAAAGAAGCTATGGCAGTTTCTTCCATGGCTGTATTTAATACATGCCCGGTTATAACAAATCACTCATAGTTTATCGTTCATAGAGCTTCTATTTGTTCGCTAAAACTGGCAGAAGGTTGTGGAGGGTGATCCGGAGCTACTAATGTAGCACATATCTTTGAGGAAAAGAAACGCAGGACTGCGGCTGAAAACCTACTCGAGTAAGTCTGATTGTTGTGCGGTTAAGTGTGTATTTAAACTATTCTTACTTTCTTGGTGTGACGAACTTCTGAAGTACTCAACAGTAACGTGAATAATCCAGTACATCACATACACCTTTAGCTATGGCCATACATTCCAGTTTTACTTTGTCCTTAACACTGAATCATTCATATCATTGTATTCATGATTATTTTCTATATTCTTGTTAAATTTCATTTTTTTAATTATACAAAAATTGACATAATTATATTATATAATTTTATGATGACATGAAATTGTGGTAGCCACAAGAGCAGTTTAATTTGGAAGGTGGTAAATAGCATCCCCATAACCATAGAGAACTGAACCTATTATAGATATGAGGAGTAATGGAGGATAGAAACGAAGTCACCAAACTACGACTGCTTTTTGTTTACAATTGTCTCAGAGGTACTGCGCACGTGGTTGGCCTAACTTGAGCGCGTGACTAAATCCCGCTGCGTGTAGCACGAAAAATGTGTGGTTATATTTATTCCTATAGATTTTTCTATTGAGTTTTGAAACTGCACTTTCCCGCCTGCTCTGAAGTTTTTAAATGAAATTTTCTGGACTGCTTCGGCACGAACTTTAGAATGGTACAAACCCCGGAAGCGTAGCTACTTCCGTTCAAAAGTTATTAACAGTTTTTACCGCACCAACTCAACTTGGACATACTATAGTAACTCTCGCATTCTATTCAGTTCCTTCTTTTTTCCTTTAAAGCTTGTCCATACTGTATTACAGTTCTTGCTTTGCTTTTGTGTATCATTTATTTCATTATTTTAATGCCGTGTAATTGTACTTTGTTCTTTAAGTTTTATATCATTTTCATTGAATTTGAGATTGAGTACTGATAGGGATCTTGACCATACTGGGAATAGTGAAATCTGAAGATAATTTTGTCTTTTCCTTTTGTTATTGTTAGTAGCTTTTGCATGATAGTTTGGCCGAGTTTGTATAGCTTTGCCTGATTGTCGTGTGCTACTACAGGTAAAGGGTTTTAATACAATAGTAGCCTTTCGCTATAACGTTTTGTGACTTGCAAAAAAAAAAAGTAGTTCTAAAGAATTACTGCACCATGTTGAATACAACAGTAACTTTTTAAGACCTAAGTGCATCTTGTGACATTCAGAAACAGCCTAATACGAAAGGATAAATAATTTAATTTCCATGAATGATACGGGATCGCTATACGAAAATATTTCTTATAGCTAGTAGAGGAATGGAAAGGGGTAGACCACAAAGAAAGCAAAAAAATGTGAGGGTCAAAGTATATAATGACATACGTAGGTACACACATATAAACAACCAAATATTCCCAATTTTCAACTGTGTTACCCCTGATAATGTCTCGCTAGCTTCACTCACTGGCCAATGAAAGATGTATGTATGTCATTTGTACTTTGACCCTAACGTTTTTCGTGTTAGCTAGGTGTTCGACCCTGTCCCAAATTTCACTGAACAGAATCTTCTGGTTTATCGACCATTACCCATGTCATCCAATGGAACTGAATTGTTTACCACGTTGAATTATCTTTTGCGAGTACAGTTAAAACTAATAGACTTTACTGGAGTTCATTTCTATTCAATGAGTGGCTGTAGTAAGAGTTAATGCACAATTTGTTGCATTTATATGCCTTACACAACAGTGTTGATGCTTACTTGAAAATCCATTGTCCGATAGTATTACTATGAGGGCTAGTTTTGTGCTGGTATGACCAGTGATATGTGTGTGAAAGTGTTGTAGGATACAGCTACTGCTTAGCTAAAGAATAGCACAAAGTAACATTAGACAAGAAAATAATAGTTGCCTTTACACAGCTTTTCCGAATACTACACCAGTAAGCATGTCTTAATAATAGAGTTAGGTGCAAACCTGTGTGGTAATTCCTTAGAAACATCTGCGATTATTCTTTGTTTTTTTAAGTCAAATAGTTGTGGCCAGTGGTTACTATGGCATTGAAAGGTCTTTACCGTATTGCGTAATTTAAAAACTTGACCGACTGGAATGTCAGGAGTTAAAATCAATCAACAGCACTGTAGTTTTATGTAGCCTAAGTAGGGAGGCTCACTCGCCATTTGTACTGCTATGCTACAGTCTCACTTTCAACAGACCAATGAAATTTCTCTTTTTTCAAAGATTCTTATTATTCGTTGATTTTTTTTTTTAATAGATGAGGAAAAACATTCAACGAATAATAAATTCGAAAAAAAGAGAAATTTCGTATGTCTGTTGAGAGTGAGACTGTAGCATAGCATCATACCCCTTAACAGTATAAACACAGAATTGGAGTTCTTGTTCACTGGGTGGTTGTTGTAGCTCAGTGGCAGAGCGCTTGTGCGCTATACAAGCGTTCCTGGGTTCAATTCCTGGTGGCGATCATATTTTTTTAAATTCTGTGTTGTTTTAAAAAAGCCTACATCTAATATTAAATGCTGCATATACAAAACTATAAGGTTTTACCACATGGGATATTTATCTGACAAATCAATACCCTGACACCTTCGTAAAGCTGGTGCATCATGAACCGTTTGGTTAGTGAGTTCACAGTAGATAATATTATAACGAAACCTCTACTACAGCAATAAAATTTTATATGAAGTCTTAAAAAAGAAAACAATTATAATACAGCTTGAAGGCAAACCTGCCGTCCACATTAAACTAGCTACTACTTGACCATGCTATTAGTTTTATGGTTGTATATATACTTATTTTACTTGCTATAACATTCGTATGTTACTGCAATATAAGTAAATCTTAAATTCATTTTACCAGATGCTCTACTTTTAAACATGTGGAGTTTATTAGCTATTCCTTTAGCTTCAGTAAGCTATAATACAGGAGGAACATATGCTGTAGTTATGCTTCAACATATATAGCAAGTAAGCAAACCTGTATGGAGGAGGGGAGGGGTCAGATAGATTTAGCTAAACTGCTCCTTTAGGTAAAACACATGCAACCAATGACTGTCACAAGAAAATGCTAATAAAAAGGAAGTAACTGTAGGCACTATAGAGGCATATAAACAATACAAACATACTCCTGTTTTCTTTCTCAAAGTTGTGTGCTCCCCTGGTAGTATGTCGTCTCCAAAAATGAAATAATTTTAAGCGTGTTCCATTTATTTTCAAAAAAATAGCTTAACTATCCTTTTAATAAAACTAACAAATTAATAATAATAATAATAATAATATTAATAATAGTAAAAATTGCATAAACAAAAATTTGAAGCTTTTATTATATGCTAATGTTATTTTCACGTACACCAATTTCCTAAGCTTAAATACTACTAATACTTACTTTTGTCTAGCTGACGATGAATATTGGTGTAAAACTTCCTTTATCGAGTATTCAGTTGATACTACTTTAGCAACACCTAAATTATAGCCATAAAATTATTAGATGAAGTCATTAAAGAAACACCTTCATGCCAGAGCTAAACATCAGTCGTCAAACTAGAGTCGAACTAAAAATTAAACAAAACAAAAAAAATAAAAAATAAAAAACTAATGAATAATAAATCAATGTTTACACTTATATAAATGCATTTTGTGTTTTATTTATTTACTGAAGGTGTCAGAAATGAAGACAAATTATGGAGCTTGGGGCTGAGAAACCTCTGTGAATATTTACTTAGCCAGGGTTTCCAAAGATTGAGTAAGAGAGAAAGTATCAGGAACTTTCTGCAGTCCTAAGTGCTTTAGGTCCCTGTTCTATCCTAAAAACCAATTTTTGATTTTGAATTATAGTAAAGGTTACTCCGCGACACGAAGGTCGGTACAAAATTTGCATGACCTAGGGCAGAAGGCCTGTGGATAGTGTAAATCCCATACCAACCGAACAGAGTGGTGCAATCAACTTGTACCATGGCTCTAGGCTATGTAAACAATAATTTTGATTGGAGACAGGTATGAAATATTCATGACACTGTAAACTCAGCAATCTGATTGTATACTTTGAACGTACTGCGATACAAGTTATAGTAAAGACGGAACGAAACAAGAGTAAGTATTTAAGAACATTTAACATTGTATTTAAAATGAAGCACCAAAGGAGGTGCGAACCCTCAGCACTACTAAATACTCAATACAATTGTGGTGAGACTGCGAACTTGGTTCACTGCCACCAGAGTTTACTCTTACCCTAGGCTAATAAGTTGAGGCTTAGTAGGTTACTCCTTAACCAGGTACTGATTTTAATCTTGTCTAGTTAAGGATATCAAAGTCAGAGATAAATAAATAAACTGTCTCTGTTATGTGGTGTCGTTTCATCACAATAATCTCTGACAAAAAGAACAAGCAATCTATTAGATAATCAATACCTCAAGCAATGAAAATGATACATGGAAATGCTGTCTTAATAAGAGAAGAAGCTAAACAGGCCAGAAATACGAAGTGGTATACATTTTCATCATGAAACTACACTTCTTTCAACTCACAGCAGCAAACTACACTACAGGCTGCAAGCAATTAATTGCTCATGTGATTATAATGTATGCTAGTACGTATGTGCAGCTGAAAGCTTTGCGTTTTCTCGACAATTAGCCTGAAATTCAGAAAATTAGCACAATGAAAGGTCCTAAATCTTCGTTCAGGTAAGTTGATACCTAATCAATGATTAATTGTCAGTAATCTCCAAAATCAGAGTGTGACAGACACAGACAAACCGACAGAATGACTACTGTGACCCTCTTGCACATGACTGAGGGTTAATCTAAAATTGCTATACTTTTATATGATACACAAAAAATAACACTTATTACTTAACAGTATTCATTTTAGGATAAAGACATTTATAAGTAATAAAATAATTATAACGATAAACCTTATCTTCACAACTAAAAACTTCAGGGTGACGAGGACTAAAATAATGCTAGCATTATATTCACAAATTTATATTTAAGCACTGTATCATTATTCTCAGTTTAGTTCTGTCTTAGCAACCAATATTATAATAACTTAAAAGTTAGAATGCTGTTAGCTAACTTCATTGACAGAACTCTAGTCGAGAAGGAGTAAAAGCATTATAATTCCCTACAAATGGCATAGTCCAATATCCCTATGGATATTATTAATGTTTTGCTAGATGATAATATGCCAAAGTCACCTTTTGATTTATTGGCTCCAGTGAACGGTTATTCTTGGAATATACAAGTTTAGGTACAGGGAGCTAAGAATAACATTTTTCATGGAAAACTTGCCAGCTTGCTTTATCAAATCTATTACCTTTAGAAACACAAGAATACTAATTGCTTACTTAATCGTGGTGCTGTTTTTGTTGCCAATGTCTTATACAATTAATACGGTAAGACAGTCTTACCAGTAGGATTTGATGAAAACTAATGAATTTGAGAGGCAACAATCACCAGAAGTATATCAAAATTCCAGACGGAGCAAAAAGCAGTGAGGTCACGGTCCACAACACGCAGAGAGAAAAGGCAATCAAGCTTAACAAACATGCCTCCCCCTCAATAAGTAGGTCGTGCAAGCACATCAATACTTTAAATGAACTACAAACACTCCAGGCTGGCATAATATAACTGGCTGACCCATTGCTTTTCTGATGACAGAGATAACTTTCTGACACCTACAAGACATTCTTTTGGAAGAATCCAGTAAGAAATAAGATGCTTTCTGATCAAGCACTGTTGCTGCCTCCACAATATACAACATTAAGCATAACATGGAGAAGTCATAGTCAGTCGGTGCCATCTCTGTGGTGGGATGGAAAACAGGTAGGCTGCCACCAGAATTCTGACCAGCATGTAGAGAAACCGGTAAAGGCTCACTGGCGTCCAAGGTTCTCAGGCTATCTTGGGGTTCCCCAAGAGTTACGTTATAATTTGGTAACAAATCTTGACAAAACTATGTATGAGGTCAGAATTGAGAAAATTGTATGATTCAAGAGAATATGAATAAGTTTGACGCATGCATGGTGTGTAGTAATGTTACATAGAAAGTTTGGCTATATTCTAGATAATGCACAGGTTTATGCGCATGCATAAAATTAATGAAATGAACTAAAGTACAGGAAATGAACTAAAATACAGGAAATAAAGTAAAATTAATGAATAAAAATGCATATTATAATTAGTAATATTCAGATTATGAGGCATAACGCAGGAGCTGTAATACAGGAGAAATTTATTTTAATGTCCTATAGTCATGCTTCAGCAAAATAGCAAGTAAAAAAGCCTATACATGGGGGAGTGTGGGTGGGAGAGAGAGACAGGGGGTTCAAATGGGTTTGGCTGAATGTCCACCCCCTTGAAATCGATGATATTCATCTCCACAAATGAAATAACTTTATGCGAGTTCCATTTTTATCTAAAAATTAGCATACAACCTTCTTTCCATAAATATTAAAAGATTGTTATAACATAACTTTTGGCGAGCAACATAATAATTGTAATAAAAGATTACATACACAAAACCAGAAGCTATTATTTTATCATGCTAAGTTAATTTGACAAACAAAATTTCCTAAACTTAAATAATACTAATACTTACTTTTGTAGAAATTCGGTGTAAAACTTCCTTTATCGAGTATTCAGTTGATATACTACTTTAGCAAGACCTAAGCTATAGCCATATAAGTGTTTTACATCACTGTTCTATCCTAAACCAACTTGTAATTCGTAGTTATAGTATAGGTTGCAACAAAATGTGAAGGTCGGTACGAAATTTACACAACCTAGGGCTGAAGGTCCATAAATAATGTAAATCCCATACAAAACGAACAGAGTGCAGGTGCAACCAACTTGTAACATGGCTGTATCTAGGCTATGCAAATGATAATTTTAATTGGAGACAGATATGAAATATTCATGACACCGCAAATTCATATACCTTCAACGCAAAACTCCACTGCCAGCAACTCAGTTAACTTCCCGTGGCTTAAAGCAAGCTACTGCAGACAACAAGAATTAAATTAGATGGAATTAAATTATTATCTCACATGATTACGGTGTGATGATAGGTGGCATTAATCCCAAAAGCTAGTATTGACATGAAGCTTTCAGCTTCTCAACAATCATCCCCAAATTCCGAAAACTAGCACAGTGTAAGGTACTAAATCGCCATTCTGATGTAAATCAATGGTTAATTGTCTGTAATCTCTAATTCTGATAGAAAAACAGATAAGACAACTAAACCATCTCACGCATGCGCATTGAGGGTTAATAAGGAATAAAGTTGCTATACTTTTATAGGATACATAAAAACACTTACTTAATGTTATTCATTTTAAGATAACAGTATTTATAAGTAATAAAAGAATTTATGAGCAATAAATATGTCTACTGTCATATATGGTCACAGGAAAGGTGTAGCACTGTGAATGCCATTTTATCACCTGATCTCATTATTACTAGTAGCTGGCATGAGGTTAGAGTCTGTAAAACTAGTGTTACAACCTTGACAATAATTATACCAAAATCATTTCATGTATGCTTAAAATTTGTATAAAAATGATCTTAAGATGTGTGGGCATAAAGTATGGAGTTGAATAATTTAAAGTCTTACATTGAGGCTTCATATAATATTGACTGGCACTATACAATTCCAGTTTTCACATTTGAGGGGGCTTCTAATCAGGTGTGTTTACTTAACCTGAAGCTTCTAGAGTAGTTTGGCAGAAAAAAGTAAAGAGAGACAGCCTAAGTTCCACAGCCTTCTTTGTGCTTAAAAGTTCTTACCATGTGTAAAGCACATACACCAGTTCTATGAGAAAAAGTTGCAATTGTGATATTACTCAGGAAAATCATGAAAATATACTGACTGCTTTACATTTTGCAGTGAAAAGAAATTAAGTAACGACAACTTACCAAACTTATATTCACAACTAAAAACTTCAGGGTGGCGAGGATTGAATATTGCTACGCCAATTGTGTTAAAAACAAAATGTATCATTCAAATATAGCACACATGATTCTTTGCATTAGTTTCTCTCGCAGCGCTAACTGCTAGAGAAAATAATACTAAGCTTCCTGTTGTGCCTGGATCCCAAAAGGCCCAGAAAGACAAGGGAAACCTAGCAGTATAAATTGTGGTTAAAACTTAGTTTGCTAGTATATCGTGAACTACTACTACAGCCAAGTAATCTCTCGTCCCTTTCTTGTTTATCCCAATCGACAACTCAGGATCCTATAATGTAATTAATGGGTGTGGTTTGAAATGGCATGGTCCAATATCCCTATTAATATTATTATAATGTTTTGCCAGATGATATGCCTAAGTCACCTTTTGATTTATTATTATTTATTCAGGGAAATCTGGCTAACAAACACACATACACCCGTCCCCTCCAAAGTACGTCACGCATGCGCATCAATACTTAAATGGACTACGAATACTCTAGGCTGGCATAATGTAACTGGCAGACTCGTTGCTTCTCCGATGTTTGTGATAACTTTCTGACAAGCTGCAGTTACTGTCTTTGTGGTGGGACGGAGAACTGGTAGGCTGCCACCAGAATTCTGACCAGTACATACACAAACTGGCAAAGAACTTCCCAGGTGAACTCAAGTTTCTCAGACCTATCTAGGGGCACCCCAAGAGTTATGCCATAATTTGGTAACCAGTCTTGACAAAACTGTGCACGAGGTCAGAACTGAGAAAATTGTATGATACAACGGAATGTGAATAAGTTTGATGCATGCAGGGTGAGTAGCGATGTTACATAGCAAGTTCTACTGTATTATAGATAATGCACGGGTGTATGCGCACGCAAAAAAATAATGAAATGGGAATAAACTAAAGTACAGGAAATGAACTAAAATACAGGAAATAAGATAAGATAGGGAATAAATGCATATATTTAGTAATGTTCAGATTATGAGGTATAATACCGTAGAATTATTTTTATTAATGTCCTATAGTCATGCTTCAGCAAACACAGCAAGTAAGAAAGCCTGTACACAGGGGGATGAGGATGGGAGAGAAGGACTTGGTGTTCTGATAAGTCTGGCTCAATGCCAACCACCATGAAATTGATGATATTCATCTCCACAAATGAAATAAAGTTATGCAAGTCCCATTTATTATCAAAAAATTTGCTTACAATATTTTCCCATAAATGATTAAATATCATTTTAATAGAACTATTGTTGAGTAACAATAATTGTAATAAATGATCATACAAATCTGGAAGCTATTACTCTATAATAGGCTTATGCTAATTTGACAACAAACTTCCTAAACTTAAATACTAATAATTACCTTTGTAGAGCTGGCGATGAACTTCAGTGTAAAACTTCCTTTATCGAATATTCAGTTGATACTACTTTAGCAAGACCTAACCTATAGCCATAAATATTTTAGATGAGTCATTTAAAGAAATACATTCATGCCAGATCTAAAGATGTGTCAAACTAGATCGTCAAAAAAATGAACAAAACCAAAAATACAACAAGCCAAAAAAACAACGAGAATGCCTACACTTATATAAAACTAAAAAATGAACGAACAAAACCAAATAAAATCAATAAAAAAACAAATGAATAATAAATCAATGTTTACACATATATAAAATGCATTTTGTGTTTTATTAATTGCTAATGTATACCTACACATACACTGATGTTTTAAGTTCAACTATTAGTGAAATATCCGTAACTATTTTTTTTTATCTTTGTCACTAGCATAAACAATGAAACAATACAGATGTTTTGACATATTGTATGCAGATGTCATCATCAAGATCTGCACAGGAGTCAAAATGACTGTATTGTTTCATTATTGGATTGAAACTTTCTCACTTAAAAGGGTCTAGAGAGAAGCAAAAGTAAAACGTGAAAAACAATCTTAATTGTCGCTGGGAAATGATGGAGCTTGGGGCTGAAATTTTTAATTAGCAAAGATCACCTAAGATTGAATAAGATATAACTATAGGAACTTTCCGCAGTCCTAAGTGCTTTAGGTCCCTGATCTATCCTAATCCAACATTTGATTTGAAGTTATAGTATAGATTACACCCGGACGTGTAGGTCGGTACAAAATTCACACAGAATATATTGTATGATTGTATGCTTCGAACGTACTGCAATAAGCAAAGACTGCACCAAAACATTAAACAATGCATTTATAATAAGGAAAAAAGTTCCTATAGCTTTACACGATACACAAAAAACACTTACTTAATGGTATTCATTTTAGGATAACAATATTTATAAGTAATAAAACAATCACAAGTAGTATGTCAAGATGTCTACTGTCATATACGGTCATAGGAAAGGTGGGGGTGGCACTGTGAATGTCATTCTATTATCTAGCATAATTTCCAATTGTAGCTGACGTAAGGTCAGAGTATGCAAAATTAGTGTCACAACCTTGACAATGTACCATAATCATTCTTGAATGCTTAAAATTTGTATAAAATGATTTAAGATGTGTGGGCATGATATATGGAGTTGAATTGTTTCAAAGTCTTAAATTGAGGCTTTATTATATCTCGAGTGGCAATAAAATTCTAGTTTTCATATTTGGGGGGGCTTCTAATCAGTTACGTTTTTTTAGCCTGTAGCAATTTGAGTAGTTTTACAAACAAAGAAATAAAAAGAGCCATGCCTTTGCAGCACTGTCTACTTCATGCTTAAGCAATCCTTACATAGTGTTAAGCACAAACACCAGTTCAAAGAGGAAAAAGTTGCAATTATGATATTGCTCAGCAAAATTGTCAGTATGTACTGATTGCATAACACTTTGCAGTGAAAAGAAGTTGAGGGTGCCGTTACACGCTTTGAGTCGTGGAATAGGCCATGGTTGCTAGGGCATGTTATAATTCTGCTTTCCCCCCCTCCGAGTATATTTCTGCAAGTCTGCAAATACTACTAGGAGAAAGCACCACCAAGAATAATGACTAGAAGTCCGTCGCATCTCAAGAAACGGCCCCGTCCCTTTTTTGACTTCACCGCAACACTGGATGGCTACCGCTGAAGTTTAGAAACATTTTGTTTACTATTTTCTTTCCCTTATGTATGTCATAATGATGAGTTTTTGTTGAATTCTATTTTAGTTTTTTATATACTCACCTTACCATGTGAATTATTGTCGATTATTTATGTAAAATACCGTATATTAAAAATATCTCATCGTTATAGGGTCAACACCTTGTGACCCTAAGTCTTGGCAAGTTTGGACCATGGTTGCTTGTCCATTTCCGAGCAATCACAAGAGTAGACTCTGGATCCATTACTTTTATTATGTGCGAGGATGTTTTATTGTAAGTTGATTCCGCCCCTCCCCAATAGTATGTGTGCAATGGTAAGTGATTCATAGCTGCATTACACAAGCACTAATTTGTTGCAGTGTAGCATAACTTTGTGATATACATGCGACTATTCAGCTGGAGTGTGCCACTAAAGGCACTCAGGTGTTTCCATGTGACGGCACCCATTAAGTAATGACTACTTATCAACCGTATCTTTACAACCAAAAACTTATGGATGACTGAGGACTAAATATTGTGTGATTAAACAAATTGTATCTTTCAAATAATAAAGCATGGTGATTTTTCGCATTAATTTTTCTCGAGTGCTAACTAACCAGAGAAAAGAATGCTAACTTTCATGTTGTGGCTGGCTTCCTAAAGGCCCACAAAGACAAGGGAACTTAGTAGTATCAATTTGTCTAAACTTAATTTGCTAAATATATTGTGAACTACTTGCTACAGCAAAGTAATCTTTCATCCCTTTCTTGTTTATCCCAACCAACCAGTCAGTATCATATAACGTAATTAATGGATATAGTTTAAAATGGCATAGCCCAATATCCCTATATAAATAATAATGTTTTACCAGATGATATGCCAAAGTCACCTTTTGATTTATTGGCTCTAGTGAGGATTTATTCTGGGAATATACTAATGTAGGTACAGGGAGCTAATAATAACAAGCTTGCTTTATCGAATCTACTACCTTTAGAAAGCATAAGAATACTTATTGCTTACGTAATCCCAGTGCTGATATCGTGTACAATAAGATGGCCTGACCAGTAGGATTTGATTTGAAGGAAACTAAAGAATTTGAGAGGCAATTTACACCCAGAAGTATACCTAAATTCCGGAGCAAAAAGTTGCTACTTACGGTCCAGCAGAGCGAAAGAAGGCAATCTGGCAAACAAACACGCCCCCCTAGAAGCAAATCGCGCATGCGCATCAATACTTAAAGTGGAGCTGGCATAATAAAACTGGCTGACCGCTTGTTTTTGCGAAATCTGTGGTAGCTTTATTCCAGAAATTCAATACCAAAAAGCCATTTTTTCAGTATATACGATGCTTTCTGATCAAGCACTGTTAATGATGCCTGCAGACGTAATCAATGTCGCCCTACACGCGCCCATTTTTAGACCTTGTGCGATTACCTCATTCAAAATTACGTCATCCCAGCAACGGTCGATACGGCGTCATTTTGAGTGTCTATTGAGTGTACACGCAGTGTCTCCAACCTTACGGATCCATCCGTAATTCTTACTGAAATGCTCCTCAAGTTACGGACTACGGAGATGGCGCTCTAATTACGGTTTAATCGTTGCATGCACTAGCTGGTTAGGTAAAGGATCTCGCGCTCTAGACTAAGCAAGAGTTGAGCGATATGTCTGACTCTGAAGGAGAGACTGTCACTAACACGTAGCATTAAGCGCACTTTACAAATGTGGGAGCCCTTATACTTTCTTATTTCACCAGCCATCCAGATGTAGAAAAGACTGGCAAGGTAAAATCGATCATCTTAGAGGTTCCTTCTTTAAGCCTTGGATGTTGTTCCTAGCCAATACCCTGGTTATTTTTGACAAATTTAATTTATATTTCCAGACAAGTAAAGCAGCAACAATTCATAAACTTCATACAGAAAGTGAACGCTTGCTTAAAACTGTGCTATCTTTCTTTGTTAAATCTTCTGTTATAAAACTAAATTCCTCTAATTTAATTGATATAGAATACTCCAACCCTAGTAATCAAGTTTCGGATGAAGAACTAATTATTGGTGATGAAACAACAGCATTTCTTCTTGATCTTGCTGATAATGAGGGAATTCCATCAACTAATTTTTATGGGCATGTGAGATCATTTTATGTAGTTCATTTAAACTCATCATTTCAATGTTGTGAATAATCTGATTATGATTCATCTTTCCTTGATACTGCAAAATCATGTACCCATGCAATGAACCGTAGTTACAAAGATCATTGATTTTTTTAAATAATTACAAATAATGTTGTTGAACGTTAACAATGGTTTGAGCATATGGCTTGGGTATAGCTCAAATTACTGAAATGACCCATGAAATTACTGAAATGTTTGATCTGAAATACTGAAATAGCTATGCTCAGGTTGGAGACACTGACACGCGGAGTATCTGAGAAAGTAAGCGGTGCGGCATTTTGATGAGAATCAATGGCAGAGCGTGTGGTCTACTCAGAATAATTTATTATTCAAGCATGGACATCAATGCAAGATCAAGGTACAGAGAGAAATTAGGAATTCTTGGGGTATTTCAGACCCCTATCTTACATGGAAGAAGCAATGGCAGGATTGGCCAGAAGTTGAGAACCCTGGCATTTATAATTACTTGATCAATACTCTTAGCCCTTATACTAAGGAAGAAATGAAAGCTTACAAAAGTTTGGAGGGATGCAGACAGTTTGTTGATGGTTGGTGGATAAGCAATATTCGTGTGTTATGTATTGAGTCTCGTGCGAACATCTACCTAGTAACAGCAAGAGTGAGACATTCCCAAAAAATATCTGCATGAATTGCTGTTGAAAAAATATCTGCTTCCCCAGCTAAAGCATGAATTGCTGTCGAAAAGACAGGGGTGGTGCTGTGTGTCCATTGTGATTGTATGGCTGGTGTGGGGGAATCTTGCTCTCATGTAGCAGCAATTTTGTTCACACTCAATGCCAATGAAATAGCAAGGAAATCTCTCTCATGCACATCTGTACCTTGCTCTTGGCTGCCACCATCATAATATAACACTGTGCCATTTGCTCTCATCTCTGACATTAATTTCACAGCTCCTGACAAGAAGCTTTTAGCTAGTGCTGAGTGTAGCAAAATAGTACCAGCTTCAGACAAAAACTTGACACCTTCTTCAAGTGAACTTGAAGATTTTTTTAAGAAACTTTCTCAAACTGGAAAGCCAGCTCTCTTGTCACTTATTCCTGGTTACTGTAATGTATATGTATAAATGTATGACAAGGGTACACTACCAAAGCCTTTAACAGACTATTTTTGAATCTGCACATGCCCAGCTTTCATACCCTGATCTGTTGTTCCAATGTGGTAAAGGTATCCTTAAGCAGGTTAAGGCAGTAGAAGTAAGCACTCGAGAGCAAGCTAAGTCTAAAGTTTGGTTTCAACAAAGAGCAGACAGAATTACTGCTTCCAGATTAAAACTAGCTATTCGCACAGATATCACGCAGCCATCTCAATCTCTCATTAAATCAATATGCTACCCTGAAAGCCACAACTTCAAGTCTAAAGCTACTTCATGGGGTTGTGAGCATGAAGAGAGTGCAAGGAAAGGCTATATTGAGATAGCTAAACGGAGAAACAATAAATTGAGTTTTCTCAATGTGGACTGGTAATTTCCACATCTTTTCCTTGCATGGATGCTTCCCCAGACAGCATTGTGAACTATGAATGTAGTGGAAATGGTGTTGTTGAAATTAAATGTCCTTACTCTTGTACTAATAATTTTTTTGGAAGCTTGTGATGAACAAAGCTTTTGTTTAGAAAGATGTGGTGACACTTACAAGCTAAAATAGATCACCTCTTATATACTATTATCAGATACAAGCACAAATGGAGATATGCAGGAGTACCGATGGCGACTTTGTTGTGTGGCATGAGCAAGAACTGATTGTAGAAAGGATCCATGCTGACCCAGCATTCATTGAATGTGCATTTGACCAGGCAACTCAGTTAAATATGCATTAATCCCAGAACTTTAGGAAAGTATTATTCAAAACCAATCACTACTCAAGATTATAACGATCTAAGTCAAGTTCATGTTTTACTTCTTGTGAATTCTCTATTATTTTTGAAGACATCACAAGTGAAGGTGTTGAGGCAATGGCTAGAGATCTAACAGCTGATATTAGACTTGACGAGTTGAGATTTAGAAATACTACTCACAGACATGAAGATGATACACCTGCCACTAGTGAATCTGATGGCAGTACTAACTCTAGTATGATGTGTCGGTCGGTTATTTCTGAGGGACCAGATAGTTTAATTAGTTCATTTAAACATCTTGGGTATTTACGCGTACTTAATTTAACACACAACAACATTGGCAGTGAAGAAATAACAACTCTATCACATTTATTACCTTTTCTCACTAAGTATTGAAGAACTACGTTTATCAAATAGCAACATCAGTTCTGAAGGAGCAACTATTTTATCCAGTTCATTGCAATACCTCTCTACTCTAAAATGTCTACATTTTTTCTGAAGGAGTAATTAGTTTATCTAATGCATTTCAACATATCTCTCAAGTACGGAATCTACATTTATCACACAACTATATTGGTTATGAAGGTACTCTGCATCTGGCTAGAAATCTTTCAATCCTAACTCATTTAATAAATCTTAATATATCACATAATGATATTGATCTAGAAGGAGCACTATTAATAATATCTACTTTCAAAGAACATGATTTCTTGTAAGAAATTAACATTCGTCAAAGTAGTCCTTGTATATTGTTATTTGGTGTCTGTGTAGTACATGATATTGTGACAAGAGATGATTTAACTGCTATTGACAAGTTAAAAGAAGCTGCACGATGTAAGAAAAGAAGAGAAAACTAGATTTAGGCTTTGAAGTTAATAATATTTCACCTTCACAGGATGATAGAAAACTGGAAGTTTCTGACATTTCACCTTCACATGAAGGTAGAAGTTCCCATTGTGTCCTACTATAGGATAGTTCACACTTCATTGTAGCATTTCCTTTCAAGAATATTTCTATTTTTTTGTTTTGTGGTTCCAATCAGAAATATATTTTACAGTTAGTTTTTAAGTCACTATGTACTAGTTTTATGTTTCAGAATAACAACTATCAGCTATTGTTTATTTACATACTTGAATTCTTTTATTACATTTGAAAATTGTTTACATTATAAATCAGCTACATGATTATTGACAGCCAAATTTTATTAATATTATTGACTCTGAAGAGTATATAGGAAATCTTTCATACTATGTTATCAATTAAAACATGAAATAATTTATACTGATGAGAACAAAAAAGTTATGAAGTCATTTTTGTACTAATGGCTACACTTGCTACTTGTCCATTTCACTTAACCCAAGAAACATTTATTTCACTTCTTAGCAATTCTATTAGCAGACAAACTGCACAGCTGGTAGTTAAAAATTGACATTACTGAAATATTCAAGAATTTAATATACTTTATACAGAGTTTTCTTAGATTGATAATAGACACAGCTTGGTTGACCAAGCATGACTAATAGTCAGTTCATTAGCTTTTGTTTAGGACATGCTTTGTTACATTGCCATACTAACAATTTCTCAACCATATGATACTGTGAAGCCAGAGATTGAACAAATTATAATGGAATTGGTAGAAAAACAATGGGTGGAAGAAATGGACTCACCGAAGTTTCTGTCCATTGACCACTAGCTATCAATTAGACTCTATGTGTGAGTTATCACAGCATTGTTACGCCCCAGATCCAGTTTCAGGTTCCACTAGTAGAGAAAATGTTTTAAAGTTGGCAATGCCACACATCAATCAGTCAGAGCTGATTTTGCGACAGTATTATATATCTCAGAAGAAGTGGTCTAGAGAATTGATGGCATCTGCAGCTCTGTAGTTGTTATTATTTCAAAGTCATACTGTTTGGTCTAATATATTCCTCAACTATTTTCCAGTGCATTATGACCACAGTGTTGATGAATTTAATGATTTGAGTGTCGTATGATGTGATACTGTTTCGAATAATGTACATGAATGACTATGTTCATGATTTCAGGGTGGTGCTGTGTGCTTTAAGATTGGCTGGGCTTACAATTAGAAAGGGTGCTCAAACATGTTGAATGGGTTGGGTACAAATTTTGAAATTGGCAATTAGCAGTACCGGCTTATAAATTTGCAGTAATAAGGCTTTAAAGTAGAGTTTTGTGCATTTGAGACACTAGTTAATTTTTCATGGTAAATCTGGGAACCTCAATTGCAAAATTCCTTCATTAGCCTAATTTGTGCAGGATTCCTGGATGTAAATACAGCTTCAACTATAAAACATCTATCAGCTTGTCTAATCTCTATTCCAGGTCCCTATACCTGGTAACCAATTTTATATTATATATTATTTTCTCTCATTATTTAAACTGGAACTGTTTCACCATAACAAAGCCTAGTTTTAATCAAATATTGAAACATCTCTTTATAAATCATGGTTATCTGTACAATGAGTGTATTAATATTGCTTATACTATTAAAAGCAAAAATTCGTTAACGGCAACAAAAAAACAACATTTGGTATGCTTTCTGAGCTATAAGAAAAGAAAACTGAAATGTCTGCACTTCAATGGAATAATAAAATAAGAATAATCAACTTTCAATTTGCAAAGATTGAGTAGGTTGAGCAAGTGAGGAAGAGCAGATCTGACAGCGTGAATCAAGTGGGTGATAATTATTCTGCAAGTGAGTCTTAAATAGCTACATTTAAAGAAGTTCTGGATTAAATACAGAGCAAAGTGTTGACTCCAGTGGCTAGCTATATTTGTGGTCATGGCTCCAACAATTTGTTATCAGTTCACACAAGATCAAATACATGGCTAAACATCAGATATTCTAATTACTAATGAATTTGATGGGTTTACAAATGTTACATATATACTTTTGTCATATCACTAGCAGATGAGCAATCCATTCTTAGGTGCAAGACTAATCAATTTTTGATTTGAACCTTTCACTGTTTTAGCAAATGCTTCAGCAAATCACTAAATTAAGAAATTCCCAGAATTAGATACCAAAATGAGACTTTTATTGAATCAACAAAAATATAGAATAACTACAATCTTGTTCATCGCAGTTGTGTATTGATAATAAAATAAAATCATCATATGCATTCCATTACAAAATATCCTTGAAGCAAGTTTCATCCCACCACTACTAATTAGCTACTCATCGCTGTTAGTTTGTTGAATTGTGCTCATTACCTGAACAGGACAATGTAGTGAGCATCAAGTGTACAGTTGGTGATGGGTTTGGCAAGTAATAGTGATAAACCATGACAACCTCTCGAAATTATCGCTAGAGTGAACCTTGGACCTAACAGAGCTAATGCCGGGATATATGGTCTAGCTCACATAGATACCAAACCATAATATGATTGTACATATTTAAATGATTCATTTAGTTTATCTTTTCTCTTGAAAAATGATGTAATTGTTGTTTGTTTTAATGCATCACTTCTTTTCAGAGCTGCTAACTACAGGAGGGCCAAAATGAAGTTCCCATTCAGTCATTATAAAGTCTTTTGCTGGCTTATTTTGGGCCATGTACAATTTGGGAACAAAAATTATTTACTACATATTGTGGCTTCCTAATACCACAGTGTGTAGGGGTCAACTTGTAGTCTACAGACAGAGAGTCAACTTTCTTAGTCATAGGAAAGTGGCTATGGGAATTTTATTTTGGCCTCTTCTGTAGCTGCCCTGTAAAGGGTCAGTGCTGTTATCTTCACATCCAGATAAGGGAGAACTTATTGTATTGGTAAAAATTGAATCAACAAATACAGTACAAGTATTCAACTCAATTTACCAAAAGTTTGTAAAAAAAAAAACAGTGGAAAAAGCATAAAAGCAAAACTTTTTCCACTTCTGGTTGGGAGATCTTTAAGGAAAGCAATCAGCAAAGTTGTTTTGTGGCTCAAGTAGCGTAATGATTTTATCATTGTGCACAAAAATTAGTTATTGCATAAAAGAATCATATCCTATAGCAGAAACAATAACAATAAATGTATATACAATCCAAATGTATTGTTCTATGACAGAAAATGCATAAATCAAGTGACTATACGAATTCTTTGAGGGAAATGATCATTGTATTCCATAATTTCATTTTCACTAAAACCAACTACTTCCATTCTCTTTGAAAAAACATCTTCTTGGAGGCTCAAATGGACGAGAAGATACTATGATCATGGCTAAGGGAAGTAGCTTTTTGCCTAAAAGTTGAAAACCAATTAATTTAATTTCCCACAACAAAATGAAGCTAGCTTCCGCAATCTATATTACTCTGCTACATATTTCATAACATAAGGTCTAACTTGAAATGAATGGGTGATAAAATATGTTTTACAACAGTTACAATTGAATGCTCTGGTTTTGATGGCCAATTATTTCAAAATATTCGTGTGGGCAGTTCTAATTGCCTGTAATGTTCACTGTTTAATTCCACTTAAATAGGCCTTGTGGGATAACTGCCCGTTTAGTTAATCCATGTGCATCTGTAAATTGTTGTGTATATTTAAAGTATATATATATATAGACACACACTCTAATACTTATGTTCCCCCCCCCCCCCCCCCCTTTCTACTTAGTAGATTATAGGAGTCTTTGAAAGAATACTTCAGTTATTGTTAAATGGCTAGTGCACTCTGAGTTCATTGTTATATTCAGGGGATAGGAGAAGGGTGCAGGAAGGGAGACTGCTCCCCCCACCCCCTTCATTAATATTATTTTGTTTTTAGAATTCTCCACAAAATTTGGACAAAAGAAGAAGCTAAACCACGTTTGTTTATAATTGTGGTGGCCTCAGCCCCTCCACATATCATTTCGACGAGATCAACTTCTTCTGCTTACTAGAATATAGGAATTTTTGAAAGATTACTTCAGTTATTGATAAATGGCTAGTGCACTCTGAATTCATTATTATATTCAGGGGATAGGAGCACTATTAAAACAGGGTGCTAATAACAACTCGTGAGGTGTTTACCAGGAGGCGGGGTTTGGACACCCCACTTTGAGCCCTTATAACTTCCACACTAATGCATATTATACCAAGTGAACATATATATAGTAATAGCTAACACCCTTTAGTTTCTCTATTTCAAACATCTTTTAGTAATGACTAACTATGGATACAATATAAACCTTAAAGTGGGGTGTCCAGGCGGTGCCTCCTATTTAACACCAAAGAAGTTATCCAAACACCCCATGTTAAACAGTGAGGATGGTGCAGGAAGGGAGACTGCTTCCCCCACCTCCTTCATTAACTGGAGGTTTGTCCCCCACTTTTTCACATTTTATAGTATAGATTGAAACTTTCTCACCTAAAGGGGTCTGGAAAAAGCAAAGGAAAAATGTGAAAAAATCTTAGTTGTTGCCGGGGATTTGAACCCAGACTAAGATTTTTTACATTTTTTCCTTTGCTTTTTTTTCAGACCCCTTTAGGTGAGAAAATTTCAGTCTAGTTTTTGTGAAGGGTCAGAACTTGATAATTTTTATAGTATAGTATGAATGTAGGTAGTGGTTATGAAAAAAAAGTTTTCTATTTTCATCAATTTTAATATTTCGTTTTTAGAATTCTCCACAAAATTTGGATAAAAGAAGCAGCTAACCCATATTTGTTTTTAATTGTGGTGGCCTCAGCCCCTCCACTAATCACTTCCTTATAATAGTTACATAGGTACATGTCCAAAAGAGAAAAAATAAATTCTTAATATATGTGTTCCTGGAATTCAGTTGACAAGTAGTCAAGCTAAAATGTAGCTAGCTCTCAACATTATAGTTAGTTAATTAGGCCCCATCTACACCCCCCCCCTTTTCCTAAACACTAAATTTGGGCTTCCAATAAACTAGAGGTGAGAAATACAACGAGGCTCATGCAGTGTTCCACTTAACTTACTACTGCGGTGTAGCTCTGAGTTATCTCTTCTTTACTTTATCTATTGTATGGATAAAAAACTAGTCATATACCTGGTCTAGCTAGCTCACCATTTGTGCTGAAGTGCATCAGTAGTTGAATTTAACAAGCTATCATTTGACAACCATATGACACTATAGTGATTGCAGCTTAATGTAGTAAACATTATTAACAGGTGAGATTAAGCTCCAAGTGCCTTGGGGCCCCCCTATTCCAAATCATCATCCTATACCTCCACACACATTGAGTCCAGCTCTATTTCATAATTAAGTTCCTAAGGGTTGCCTTGGCAACCACTTTTAGTGATAACATATTATGTTTGATGTTATAGAGCTTCTGAGGTAACGCTTGAATATTCTACATGAGCACACCCGTTGTTCTGATCTGGAGTCATCAACAATACATTGCAATAAATAACACAATTATAATCAACTTGTTCCACATATTATATATCCTACGTTCTTATAGTTACCATATGTATGAACTAATGTTAGAAATTCATCTCTACACTGAGGAATAAAACATTTTGTATAGCTATTGAATTCCTGTAGGATAATAATAGAGTACTGCGAGTAAAACTTCTATAGGATATTTTATCAATTTCATTAAAAATTTATACCAAATGTCTATTGATAATGCAGCTAGAATGAAAATCATTAGTAGGCTGAACCGAATTTTTTATTTTACACATGGTCACCCATTAGCTACCTACCAAGTTTACACCTACAGCTGAGAATATTATATCATAATTATTACATCACCCTAAACAACTGGTGTGATGAAAATGTATTGAACAACATCATGTCAGTCATTTTTATTACCTGTGTACATGTGCATCCTTTTAAACTGTGTCTCTCAAACAGTTTCTTGTGTAGTCTTCAGTATCCATCAGACCTCAAATGAATTAGAACTCGTCCCCATGTTTTGAGGTTACCTTTGTTTGATATGCAAATGCACATTTCTAGAAAAAATACCTTGGGAGGAATTCTAATTCATTTTGAGGTCAGATGGACACCAGAGAGGGGGACCACTGTAAATTATTTGAAATGTACAGCTCTAGAAGGGATAAAAACGAAGGAAGAAGAAAATAGAGAGAAATAGAAATAAAACTTATTTTATGACAAATAAATTTATTGTTAGTTTTATTACCTATTCATTTTAAAATTATTTAATAAAAGTGTGAGCAGGCGCGTGCACAATGCATGCACTTGCATACAATAATTTTTTTGTCCGTATCATAGATATATATTAGAGTTTGCTTTAGTTTTGTTTATCAGATTTTGTAATTCCTAATTTTTGTTTGATACTCAACTTGTGAGTAATCAAATTAAACTAAAGACTGCCAAACCTTGAGAATGACAAATATGGATAGAAAGTCTTGGTGACAGCGATACCAATTATACTAAAGAGACCAGAAGAGACAAAAGAGACCGGAGGATATTAAGAAACTAGAAGAGAATAAAGAGTCTAGAAGAGACTATAGCGACTAAGTAGACTTGGAGAAACTAGAAGAGATTAATAAGATTAGAAGATACTAGAAAAGACTAAAGAGACTAGATGAGACTAA
>WLWD01003051.1_pt1 | contig 59565 bp, 41 predicted proteins | sample 6712731 | NCBI WGS metagenome assembly WLWD01 (sample SAMN12718690, study PRJNA576275) | sponge metagenome | isolation source: marine sponge | host: Mycale hentscheli | place: New Zealand: South Island, Marlborough, Capsize Point | collected 2014-11-01 | reverse complement strand
GTTCAAAGTTCCACTACATTACTCCCCCCGCAGTGACCAAGTCAGGGAACGAAATTAGCTAGGTGCTTTGGCCAATGAACACGTCGACCAGATCGTGTAGTGGTGGGGGCCGGCTGAGTGACAGCTGGTTGTATCAATAGGTCTGGAGAGGGCGCAGTGGCAGAAGTCGGAAGATGGTCAAGATGTGCAGGCTTTAAACGGTCAATTGAGACAGTATCGGAGTGACCATTACGGTCTATCGTGAAGAACTTGGTGTTTCGCTTAAGTACTTTATAAGGGCCATCATAAGGTTGCTGAAGGGGCTTTTTCACTGCATCATGTCGGACAAATATGTGAGAGTATCCGGCGAGTGAAGAACTGGTGTCTGTAACATTCTGCGTAGGTTGGCCGTGGGTGCAGCATGGAGTGACCCCATTGCAGACTTGAGTTGTGAGACATAGCTGCCAGGATCAGGGCAGCTGTCAGAAGCAGCAGGAATGAATTCTCCAGGGAGCCGCAGAGTACAGCCGTAAACAAACTCAGCTGCTGTGCAACCGATGTCTTCCTTGAGCGAGGTCCGTATACCAAGCAGTACAAGTGGCAATGCTTCTGCCCAGCGATTAGGGTGAGGATAAGCTTTTAAAGAAGACTTCAACTGTCGATGAAGGCGTTCAACAAGACCATTGGCGATTGGATGATACGCAGTGGTTCGGATGTGCTTTGTGCCAAGAAGACTCGAGAACTCATGCCACAGCCATGATTCAAACTGTCGACCCCTGTCAGTGGTCACAGTAGAAGGTGTGCCAAAGCGTGCAACCCAGGTCTGCAAGAAGGCTCGAGCGACCGTTTCGGCAGTGCAGTCAGCTATAGGGATTGATTCCGGCCAGCGTGTAAACCGATCAACACAGGTGAGGAGATAAACTTTGCCAGAAGATGGGGGCAGAGGTCCGACTAGGTCAATATGCACCTTGTCAAAACGGGAGTCAGGAGTCGAAAAAGTTGAGAGTGGAACAGTGGTATGACAGTGCACCTTCGCCTTTTGACACTGAAGACATGTGCGTGCCCAGGAACGAACATTGGAATTGATGCTTGGCCAGACAAATCTGCTGGTTAACAGACGTTGAGTGGCTCAAATTCCCGGATGTGAAAGCGAGTGGAGGCTGTCAAAAATTGGCCGTCGGAAACACTCGGGTACTGGGGTGCCAGTAGACATATCACATATGATGAGAGGAGAAAGTCCAGCGCAGGTACTCCAAACACACTCTTAGAGACGTTGATGAAAATGCCATGAGCATCTAATCGTTCTAACACTGAGTGAAGATGTTGCAAGTGTTCCTCAGGCGAATGGCTTGCTATGAGCAGGTCATCTACATATGCATACGCAAAGGGAAGGCCATGCAGAACTTCATTGATGAACCGTTGAAATGTCTGAGCTGCATTTCTGAGTCCAAATGGCATGCGCGTGAATTCAAACAAGCCAAAGGGAGTCGTTATTGCCGTCTTGTGGATGTCTGCTGGTTCTACAGGGATCTGGTGAAGGCTCTCACTAAATCGATATGGGAAAAGATTGTACACCCTTGTAACGTGGCAGTAAAATCCTGTACGAAGAGGATAGCGGTCCGGAACTGTAACACGGTTGAGAGCTCTGTAGTCACCACACGGTCTCCAATAACCAGGGGACTTCTTTGGAACCATATGGAGCGGAGAGGACCAGATGCTGGAGGAAGGACGAATGATACCCAGTTCGAGCATGTGATCGAATTCCTGTCGAGCGATGTTGAGACGTTCCGGAGCCAGACGACGGGTGCGTGATGACACTGGTTGGCCCACAGTTTGAATGTGATGAGTGACACTGTGTTTGACGGGCCTGTCTGTTGAAACTGCCTCAGTAACAGCAGGGAACTCCGCTAGAAGCTGTGAGAACAACATGGAGTCATCACTCTTCCGGACACACAAAAGTCCAGTTGAGGAAAGTGGAGGTGAAAGTCTCAGTCCCGACACGTGGAGATTTGTGACAGAGTCGTGAAGCTTGTGTTGACGAAGATCAACGAGGAGTCCAAAGTAACGAAGAAAATCTGGTCCTAATATCGGTTGCTTCACATCGGCTATAACAAACACCTATTTAAACGTTCGGCGCAAGCCAAGATCCAGTGAAAGGGATCGAACACCATAAGTCGCTATGCTAGAGTTGTTGGCAGCCTGCAGTGTAAATGCTTGTTGAGACTTGCGTTCAGTGCATGTGGGAGGAACAACACTAACCTCAGCACCGGTATCAACAAGAAAACAGCAGCCAGAAGAACGGTCATTTATGTGGAACAGGCGACAACTGGATAGGCCAGCAGCACTCGTCGCCGCTAGTGCTGGGCCTAGTCGTTTAAAGAACGAGAGCAAGGAGAATGACAGTGGCGTGCTTGGTCACCATACTTCTGGTGGTACCAACAGAGTGTACCAGAGGGTGAAGCTGCAAGAGCTTGGGAAGGGCCTGTGGTAGTCTCGCGTAGCCAGACCCTTTACCAATCACTACGCGGGAAAAGGGTCTGGTAAACTGACATAGAGCAGTTTGTTCTTGCTTAGTCAGCAAGTGGTTAACTGTGGTTCAATTAGTGTGGGTGTAAATCGTTAAATATTTTCAGGCGCGTGAATTGTTCAGATCAGTAGGCAGAGTTCGTTCTGTATTGCCATGAAGAAATGTTACTTGTGCAAAGCTATGCTGGGAAATGCTGCCGGTTAAAAATTAATGGCACTTTGATACTGATTTGGCTAGCATTATTCACCTTTAAGCATGACAAAAACCTAAGGTACCATGGCATATACAATGGCGCCTGTGCACAAAGCAACAACTAAGCGAAACTTCCAACTCCAGATATCTTAAAAAAGCTAGGCCAAGTCACTGCTTAAACTAATGGCATCACCTAAAGGAAGAGTTTTGACACGGCTGTTGGAGAGTTGTGCACAGAAATACTACACGCGCAAAAGTTTGAGCAGTGTTACTTCACAGGATATTACGTCACCTATTGTTTGCGGTCTCCCCAATTAGCGAGGGGAACTGAACAAACTGCTCAATGTCAGTTTACCAGACCCTTTTCCCGCGCAGCGATTGGTAAAGGGTAGCAGAGCCTGAAGGTCTGCGACGATGAGACTGTGTGGTAAGGGATCGCACTAACGTAGAAAGTCGTGCGACTTTGTCACGAAGTTGCTGGAGCTCATTCGACAAATTCGGTACGGGGTCGCTCCACGGTAGGTTGGGGGCGGAGTCGCTGATGTTTGCTAACGTAGGGGCGGCAACTTCCAAAATCTTGTCTGCCATCTCCGCCAGTTTTCCCAAGTCGGTAGAAGAATCGGCTGAAGCTAGAACCATCCGGACGTTGGAAGGTAAGCGCTGAAGAAATAACTTGCGGAGAAATGAACTACTGTCGGCCGAACTGAGTCTGTCGCCAAGAAGTTGCTGCATACACTGTAATAGCTGGGTAGGCTTACGGTCTCCGAGTTCCTCGCCACCAATGAGCTGTTGGAGCTTCTTCTGCTCGGAAGCAGCGGTCCTCTTGATAAGCTCAGCCTTCAAGACATCATAGGGACGATCCAGCGGTGGTCTTAACAACAGATCTCGAACTTCAGTGGCTATTTCAGGAGAGAGCGAGCTAACTACGTACTGGAAGCGTGTCTTCTGACCGGTGATGCCTCGCGTAGCGAACTGGGCTTCCACTTGAAGAAACCATACCTCAGGGTCGCTTGACCAGAATGGCGGCAACTTGAGGTGGACGGCTGATACAGCAGGAACGGCGGGAGGGCTCTCCATTCGTGGGGCGACTCTGTCTTCTCCCTCCGTCATCGTGTTGGCGTCGGGATCACCAATGTAGCGTAGTCGAGAGACAGTTAGCTACTAAAACTATACTAAATACAACTCGTCTTTCTTTTCAATATCTCTTACACGAGGAGTATATATGACAAGCACGTGAGACAGTAAATGATGATGATAAAACAGAGTTCAAAGTTCCACTACAAAATCTTTCAAGAAAGTGATTAAATTCTTTGGGCTTCCCCTTGAAAGTAGGAGGCTGCACTTTGTATGGAGGCTGTAGAACACTTTTTGGGAGGCTCTTTTACCTTTAGTGGCTCAGCTGGCCGCACAGGAGTAGGAGTGGCAGGAGTTGTGTAGAGTTTGGTCCTGACTTGTTCCAGTAGTGACTCCGCCTTGGCTAGCTGGACATTGATGTAACCATGGAAGCTGTAGGGTGTCGAAGAGCGGATATCCTGTTCGAGTTCTTGCATGACCTTATTGCCATCACTGCAAAAGGTTGGTGCCTCTATCTTGCTCTCCCTCACCCAGGCTGCTGCCTTTGATTGTATTCTGGCATCTTCCAGGTACAGGTCACTCAAGACAAGGGCCTCCTCCAACTTCTCCACTTCAGTATCATAGGTTTTGACCACAGTTTCATTCCCTTTAGTTTCACCTTCCACTTCCACTTGTGGTTTCCCTTCTACTTCCATCAGTTCTATGATATCTTCTTGAATCCCCTCATGTTCATCCACCAGTTTCTTCACTATATCCAGTTTGCTTCTCAGTTCCTTTTGTTTAATTCCAGCCAAGCTATCACTGGAAAAATTCATAGCATTTTTTATGGCTTTAGTGACCTTTCCCCTCCATGTCTTTCTTTTTTTCTGAGCGAGTTCAAATCACCGTCTTCTGCCATCTTTGTCCACTATTAGAGATACAGTTCTTACTCTGAAAGGAGTTCTTGCAACTTTCGCTTGATTGTTCTAAATTTCGTTTGTTGCTACTGAAGTTGAGATAGCTTGTACAGCCTTTTCCCTCCAACAGTTGTTCTTATGTCATAGTTGCCAAGTTTATGAAACTAATTTTAGGTACAAGGTAAAACCACACCCATTTTAGTGAGCCACACCCAAAACCACACCCATCTTAGTGCGCCACACCCAAAACCACACCCATTTTAGTAAGCCACACTTAAAACCATGCCCATTATCAATAGACCACATTCCTTTCAGTTCCAATTTCAAATAATATTTATTTGGTGGTGAGGACTTTATGTGTAGCTTTTTTACAGTTAGTAAGCAGTTGATCATCAAGTTTTGCTTCATGGCAACAATCATCACAGTTATATTTGATGGACATCAAACTAATGAGAGTAGATTGATCCAAATTTGACCTTTGGTCAGTGTGAATTTTACGAAGGATTGAGAAACCACGCTCAGAGTCTGCATTTGAACATGGAATCGACAGGAGACCAGCCATTAGCTTAGCCAGTTTAGGAAATCTAGATTCTCCAAGAAGGGTTTTCATTTTCCCCACTTCCCACCAAAATGGCCCAGGGCGAGGTTTGTCAGTTCCATCGCAGTCTTTGTAATACATTAGAGGAGGAAGATCACTGGGTGAGAGAACAGAATCGGTAAATTCCTCAGCAAGACAATCAAGGGAGCAAGAAGAAGCTAATTCAATCTGAGGAAACCTTTTTGCTAGTCTATGCACTGTGTTTACAGTGTAGGAAGCAGTTTTGTTTGGCCGGATAATGCCCAAGTCTTGGAGTAAAGTGTCTTCAAAGGGAAACTTTTTGAACATTTTCTTCAGTGTGGCCAAATAGAACTGCTTAACTGCTGAAAAAAAGGGCTTCATATCCATCTCTTTCTCAAGTTCAGCAACACATACCCATGTATCAATTCCAATGCTCAAGCTTTCATCAGGCTTGTGGTTTTCACCCTTATCCAAGTCAACTGTGTGGATCTTGTCACCAACTTGTTGAATTGAATTATGAGTAAGTAAATTAGCAGCATAGATTCGTACAAGCCTGTTAATTTCTGTAAATAATTCACAGGTATTGTTTTCATTGGACTTCTGAAAACTCCTATTGAACCTGTCCATGAAAGGAAGAACATGCTTGAGGAAAAGCAGAAGGGGTTTGATTAAGGGGTTCTGAAGTCTTTCTGCAATACTCACTACCTTGGTAGTTTGAACACAAGAAAGAAAGTAAGAAATGAGACCTGGTAACTGCTCTAGATAACGGTCTACACACCTAAGAAGGCTTAGCCAACGAGTCTGACAATGCTTCAGAATCACTTTGGGCTCATTGGTGTAGAAAGAACACCACATTTCAATAAATTCTTGATTTCGTTTACTACTATGATGGAAATAGTAATAAATATCAATAAACAACTGGTCAATATCCAAGGGAAGAGTGGACATTCCAGCCTTTATGCACAGGTCAGCCAAGTGGCAAATGCACCCAATGTCGTAAAGGGAGGGGTTCTCATTCTTTATCAATTTTTGAACACCAGACCTACTCCCTTTCATAACATTAGCAGTGTCAGACATAAATGCCATTGCCTTACTAAAATCCAGGCCATATTTCTTCAGAGAAGCTTTCAAGGCACTAAAAATGTTTGAAGCAGAACCAATATTTACAATTGGCATGTCTAAGAATCGTGTCTTCACATTCCCAACTTCAGCATCAAGGACTCTAACAAGAATGATACACGATTTATTCTCCTTATCGTTAGATTCGTCTATCATAATAGAATAAGGATTGGACATGTTTTGTAGGACCTTTGCATGAAAATGTGGGGCCAAAGCTTCTTTTACGATGGCAGTGCACTTGGTTCTTGCACAACCAAACTTGCTGGCTATGTCCGAATCTGGGAACATCTGAGCAAAAAGCTTGCTGGCATGGTCACTGGACAAAAATGGTAAATTGTGCTTAGCAACATACAAAGACCACCTAGTTTCAGCCTCAATCACACTCTTTGCTACCGCTGGTTTGAAAAAAGATGTCACAGATTGTGTGGAAGAAGCTGCTGCTGCCAACTCCCTGTGTTTTTTGCCATTCACATGAGTTTTAACATCATTGCGACCACCATGGCTGATGTTAAAGTCAGAGCAACACATCGTGCACCTTGCAAAGAGGTTACCTGCAGAAATATTATGTGTCTCTTGATTGATAGATATTATTTTACATTATTAATTTTCTGATTCTATATTGTATTCCCTACCTCTGTGGCTCTTCCCAATCCCTCTAAACTCTTCGATCCACTTCTCAATGAAGTGATTCTGCCTCCTTGGTTTCTTTGGAGGGGGAGCTGAACTCATGGCAAAAAGTTAAACTGTAAGGTTAGGGCAGCTGGCAGCTAGTTTGGCACGTGGGCAGCTGTAGTTTTGCTAGAGGGGGTGTGTGGCAGCTGTAATCCGGTACAACAATAGGCTAAGTAGTAATTCCGGTGCGGTACGGTGCAGCTATGATAATTCCGGTACTGCACCGGATGTTCCGGTACACTTGGCAACTATGTTATGTGTCGCCTTCGAATTAGCTCTTCTTCTTCTGAGCAAGGCCACTGGTCCCCCTTACCTTCACCTTTCACGAATCCGGCTCGAAGGACCAATGTTTCTGGATGTGTAAATTCCCAGAAGCCGAGGTTATTGATCTTGATCTGGAAGACCACCCCACTAGCAGGGGATTGTACACAGCAGGCTAGTATCAAAGGCTGTGCACAACTTTCACTTGTTCCTATTATGTCTGTAAGCTCCTCAACCTCACCAAAGACAAAAGGAGGGAGGACCACTCTAGTTACAGTAACTAAAGCTGTTTCACAAACAGGATTCACAAGGATTGTTACAGATTAATTCTTTATTGAAGCCTATCTTATATACATTTTTTTTACATGTGACTAATTGTTCCAAATAAGGCCCACTAGTGTGCGTGTATTAGAAATAATAAGTATGAATGTATGTTTATAAATAAATAATTGCATGATACAGAAGTAACAATTTACTAGCATGAATGATTAAGGTGAATAATTAATTAGCTGAACTTAGTTATTTCAGGTATTTGTTGGGGTAAACCCAAACAGTTATAATGATATTATTACAGTTTTTGTACTCTAGGAATGCAAGGGAAAATGTAGTGCAAACATCAGAGTAAATAGGAGAGTACATACATTTACCCCAAATGACATAGCTAATTAAGTGATGGATGTTACATTATGGTAAGCTGAAGTGACTAATGGGATTGATTATAGATTGGGGGAGAGCAGTTTAATGTAATATTGGGACACAAATACAATCCCCTTCCCCTTCCCCCCCCCCCCCCCCCCCCCCACCCCCCCCCCCCCCCCCCCCCACCCCCCCACACACACACACACACACACACACACTCTGTTGTTGTACTTCCAAAATGGGAAAAGTTTGAAATACTGGGGGTGCTGTCAGCTAAGGCTCAGAGTCAGCAAGTCATCTCGAGAATTATGATATTGCTATGGTTTCACTTCTTGAGCAACTCCACAATCATACTGCATCAGAATTGACAAAAACCGATTACAAATTTGAAGAGAAGAGAAGGTGCATCTACTGCTGAGCATATTAAAATTCTTTAATTCCCTAATACACATTTTCCCCCTAATGTTTCGCAAAGTTTCTCACAAATTGAATATTTTCAGCTGCAGCAGAGCATTTTTTCCCTATATTGAACATTTTTACAGGGATGTTCAAGGGTTTCACTGAAGATTAGCTAGCTGTGATGAATCCTCTATATTGAGTAATTCAGTATAACAGTAAGAGAGACTCATACTCATTCATTTCATAATGTACTTACTTTATACAGCTAGCTGCTGCAATTAACACTATTTCACTATTATTTCTAATTGGATTAATAAGAGAAGAAAATTGAAGGAATAATATAGCTACTATTCTTTTGGAATAATAACACAATTTTTTAGAATAAAAAAAAGAACAATTCTAAAAAATTTGAGCATAATCCGGCAGGCCCTAGCAGTGGCTTGAACTTTTTGCTTATTTGAGATAATATTTCAGTTTAGATTAATAATGCATTTTGCATGCTAAGTGTTTCTTAGAGTGAAACTAAGTCAAAATTGTCTTTGCACCTAAAAAACTCAGAGCAGAGATCCTGAGACACCAGCAGGCATGAATAAATCTTGTTTTTTAAACTCATTTTTGTCAAATGCTCCGAAGTTTATCCTATACTCTTTCTCTATTTTGTAGTTTATGTAAAAAAATTACAGATTACCAAGATTTTCAACAATAGTTGTATTATGTAGTCATCTAGTGGTAATGAGAAGTCTTTCTGCACTGCAACTGAGGAAGGTTGTATGAGTCGGTGATAGATTAGCACACTATAATAATAGTGTCCTGTCTTTCTGCCATGTATTATGGCTCTATCACAAATCTAGCATCTATGCATAATTGCTAGCTTACCAGCTCCTTTCCCCTGTCTTGTTGGTACAGATTGCACCAAATTTGTGAATAATATCATTGTGCCTACTGTCCATGAAATCTTCATGCTCATGTGTGTGCTATGTCCAGAAGGTAACTCAAAATACGGAATTCTTATCTATGGCAACGTCAATAACTTATCTCAGTGCAGGTCTTTATAAAAAAACATCACCAAATGTTGTAACACTCTCCGAACAAAATAAGAAAACAAAAAAGCAAGCTGGAGTCATAAATAAGGTTTAAATGAATTGAATTTCCAATTTTTATGTTCATTTTAAAAAGATGCAGGAAATTTCCTACATACACTATCCAAATCTACAACAAATTATCAAAACTGTAGGACAATTTCCTTCTTAGTTTCCAGGATATACAAAATACACTGTCAAAATGCAGGAAAGATTCTTCATATAATCATTACAATATACAAGAATGAGAGTATTACAAGCAAAATGTAGGAAGGATCGCTCATAGAGTATATTCAATATAAAAATAAGTGCATCAAAATGTTGGATATTTCTCACATTGATACTCCAAATATGAAAATGATAGCAGCCATGTCTTGAAAAATACTTACCATAATTTTCATAAAATAAAAATGCAGGCCATTTACCTCAAGAAGATACCAAACTTAATGATAAAGTGAAAGAAATTATGATGAAGACAAAATACATAAAGGAGAGTATTAAAATGTAAGGAGTATCTCTGTCTGCTATTTGTTTGCAAGAAACCCACACATTTGGTCACCATAAAACTTTTCATATTGGTTGTAGGAAATTTTCCTGCACCATGAAAGTTTGACGAAATATGTCCCTTTAGCATAAAATTTCCTCTACATATTTCACAAGAAAGATACGTACACTTGGTGCACCAGAAAAGTTCCTGCATTATTTTTTGCAGGAAATTTTCCTGCACTCATTTTGCCAGAAAATTTCCCACATTATTTTTTTGCAGGAAATTTTCCTGCACTTATTTTGCCAGAAAATTTCCCACATTATTTTTTTGCAGGAAATTTTCCTGCACTTATTTTGCCAGAAAATTTCCCACATTATTTTTTGCATGAAATTTTCCTGCATTTAATTTGCCAGAAAATTTCCCGCTTTATCTTTTTGCAGGAAATTTTCCTGCACTTATTTTGCCAGAAAATGTCTTGCTTTTGTTTGCTAGAAATAAGCCATGGAAACACTTGAAGTGAGACAGCTTGAAAGAATACTTTCCTTGGAGAGCTTTTTGAAGGGTTCCTCCAATCATCAATCTTTCTTTTTGGCCTTTTAACTTTCCCAACTCATATCTCCTTAAAACATCCTGCATTTTATGATAGACTGCAGCAGGCTGTAGTGCCATCTGTATGGCCTGCTCTATAATTGTTTGATTCTGTTAAATACAGCATATAATTAAACATAGATAGCAAAAAAAATGACCTTACAATTTGGGAAGTTGTCAATAAAGCCAAACATTCTTGCTGAAATGCAATATATTTTTTTGAGTGATATCTCTCCCTGGGTAAGTCAGTTTTACCGTCATCTGCCCATAGCAAAATGCACGAAATATAACTTTCAACAACATGCCGCCAGTTCTGCAAATCCAGTGGAACATTGAATACTGTTGAATTTGTTGTGCTGCTTTGCCAACATCATGGCCGCCATCCTTGGAATGTCATTTCCATATATTGCACATTTCCTACTGGCTATGTTGCGCGTTCCCATAGTATTAATATTCCTTATGGCATGCCAACGCTGTACTCCTCCAATTACCTATTATGTTTATAATGTATACTTAACTTTAATAGCTTACTGAACGACTTTACCTCATGAGTATAATTATGTCCATTTTTACAGCCCTGAATTCATTGGCACTGCATGATGCAATCACAAGTAGGGAATCAGTTAGTCTTCATGGTCAGTCTCCTCTTCTTTTAATACGTTCACTAAATATTGTACAAACCATTCCTTTACCTCCCTGACTTGGTAGTAATCAGAAGGCTTCAGCAAATCAAAAAAAAAAATCGTACACACCTGCGATAAACAACAATCTGGCTACATGGTATTTCAGGGTAATAATAATGTCATGTAATTAGACATAAATGCTATGTTGTCATGACAACTACTTTACACAAAATGTTAAAATGTTATTCAACAGTTCATAATATTATCCCACAATCTCCTATAACAAACACACCATAACTATAAACTGAAATAAGATCAATCTTTGAAGGAACTTTCTCCCAGAGAATGTAGTTGTGTAGGTACGGTGGGGATTCAGGGGGGTTCTGTGAACCACCTTTTCAAAGTAATGATATTCACGAGTTTCAATATGTAGAAATTGAAGCCAGTCACATATTCTAAATAAGTTCAAGGGCATAATTAATTATATCCATGAGTGTTAGTACACAGTAATTAAAACAAGTCACATTTAATTTACAAGTCTTGGAAAATTGAAGAAGCATAAAGGTCATTGCCCTAATAAAAGCAACAACCTTGAATATTTGTGTATAAATATATATGACTGACTGGCCTCATAATCTTCTTAGAGTAGCGAAAGTTATTTAGCAACCATCAGATTGATCAAAACTTTGAAATTAAAATGGACCTCAGTATTTGGTAGCTGATACAATAGCTTAGATTGTACATAATATTCGATCGGGGCAGTAGTGCTTCATAAAGATTGACAAATTGTTATAGCTACATATCATCTCAGCTTGAGAAAATACACCAATTAAAAAGGTTACGGCTCACTGTAGAGATATATTATTATACTGATGGAAATATCCTTTCAACATTTCAGCACAGAAGTACACATGCATACGCACTATATACTGCATGCATCATACGAACACATTTATATACATCTCCAGGTAGAACCACTACACTGGGACATGGGCTGAAAATTTCAAGAGGTTACAACATAAAAAATAATAATAATAAACAAACTAGCAACACATGCAAAGACTTTTTAATTGAAAAGCATAATGACTGTTAGTTAATTAATTACCTGTGGCTAACATTCCATACCCAGCCAACCAGCTGTTCTAGCTTGCCCTCTATTTACTCATTCAATTCCAAGCACCCATCAAGTGACTTCACTCTTTTGCTGAGACCACCCATACTCTCTCTATAAGCACACATTTGTAATTTAAGTTATTGTTGTCAGCCTCATTGCGTGGTAAGAAGTTGAGACATCAGTTGTATGTCATGTATTTAATTTTTTTCATTTGACTACTACTTACTACTTTTGCCTTCATTATCAAGTTTGGCTTAAAGCTTTCCAATTGATTGAGTAATATAAAACTCTGTAGTCCTGGCAAATCTTGGAAAAAGAATATGATATTGTTTTTAATGAGTGCATCACAGTCCAACCAGCTGCCAGGCACACATGAACTTTGTGGCTATTGTGGTTTATGAATTGGGTAAGCCTGAATACAACTTGTGGCTTGATAGCAAACCCTGGCAAAAAAAAAGTTTTTTCTCTTCCTTTTCTCCATTAGGCTTCTCTGACTGGTAGCTTAGGCCTGGCACCAATCAGCAAAGACCTCTGATTTCATTAATAATAATTGTGATGCAGGACAATTAGGAAACATCACAGAGAAATAGTTGCATAAGTACCCAGTGACTAGTTCAAACCCATGAAACCTCAATTATCTGTGTCAATAGGAAGGTAACCCACAATGTGTAGTAGTTTCAGCTTTGTTAAATTGGTACCAAAGAGTCAAAAGAATCTTCCTTATGCTTAGTATCACAGTATAAGACACAAACTGTTTACAAATTATTCCTCCCCCACTACACTCATTATTTCCTCCTTTCACAAATCTCCTCCAGCAAGATCAAATTTCAGTCGGCTCAACATGTACATAGTGTGGTATATATGTGCGTGTGTATGTGTATAAGAATGGGTATAGCATGTGTGCATGGATGTATATGTCAGTCTCCCAGAAGCCAGCCTGTGTATCTAGAGGATATCCAGCCCAGCAAAAAGGCAAGCAGTAGAAGTTAATGCTATGAGCACCAAAATAATAATTAAGTCCTAATTAATAAATGTGGTTTACTTGCATGGGGACACTACTTTAGCACAAATACACACCATGTAACTATTCATTGTACACTATCCCAAGCACATGCAACCCAAACAAACATACATACACAATAGACCCACAATGGCTATAAAAAAAATTAGTATGATTAGGTTGTGAGCATAAAGCTTATATCAATTATAATAGTAAGATCAAAAAGAAAGCTTCCATCATTGGTTAAGTTTCCTTGATTTAGCGCTACTCAATTCCAGTCAGGTGTTTCTCGGATCAAACAGCAATTGAATCTTGGCAAGTTTTCTGTCAATGCATGGTAAGGTCAATATCCAAGATATAAAAATAGAAAAAAATTATTTCCCAATTGCTTTGCATATGCATTCCCATTCTACTAAGAAATACACTTAATATACATATATTCCCTACTATCCTGACAACAATCTAAATAGCTACTATACATGCTTGTCAATGATACCACAAAAACGAAGCAATAATAATAAATAAAAAAAAGAACACATGATATCTCACTTATTTGATATGGAATTTTTTCTTCTAGATCACGTTTTTGCTCTTTATACCCTTTCTTGGTCATCTTAGCATTAGGTGGATCAATAGCTTCAGCAGTACTTCTGCATCTCTTCCTTCCTTGTGAAGAGGCTGGATCGTTAGACAAAATTGATGTCTCCATCTGTGGCTTCATTGTCTTTGAAGATAGACTGGCACAAAAGGTCATCACATCAGAAAGATAAGGAGCCATTTCCGCACAGAAATCATTAGCATCCTTTGTAAAGTTGGCAAGTCGGCAATTAAAACTATATTTATTGCTCCCATCTTTGTCATGACCTTTACACTGAGGAAACAAAATATCAAACAAAATGTTGATGGTAGCTTGCTAGAAACACACATACATTATGCTAGCTAGTTTATTCTTTGTCGCACCCCAAAAACTCCAAATTGTGGAAGCCTAACTAATCAATGTAGGCAGCTAAAATGGTAGTATTATAGCAATGACTGTTAAAATACTCACGTTTATGACATCTGCACTCCTAACAGATGCATGTACAACAGGTCCACTGGAAACACCATTGGTTAACTTCATTCGACTTCCTTTTTTCCAAAGAAAAACTTGCTTGTCTTGTGTGAAGAAAGTCAAATGCCAAGGTTTTGAAGAAACACTTACACATTCTAAGCTGCAATGTTTACTGCCTGAATTGAAGCCATTTTACTAAACACTGAATTCTATTGGCTACAGGCTATAAAAAAAACCACATGGTGTTAATTACTTCCTGAGCTTCCAGCAAGCTCATTGGACAATAGGCAAAATTCAAATTCTTGAATGGAGTTCAAGATGGAAGTTGATGGATGCTTATTGTTTAGTTCTGATTGCAGCAATGGTTCTTCAGCAAGTGGCCTGGAGATGTTTCCCTTATTGACTAACCCCACTAGGAACAGAACAAGAGGTAATATGTTTTAGTTGTATTGGTTCAGATAGCTACCTAGTTTTGTGTCATTATTTTTTAGCTATGAGTTTGTGTAACTTCTGAATATTGCATAGTAGCCCAAATCTTGTGCTATCATCAGTGTGTAGCTAAAGGGCTTTACAATAATTTCAGGCATTTTTAAAAAACAAAAATACCCCACATAAATACCCCACATTGTCAACAACCCCAAAGTGATGGCTGGTGCTTACAGGCTGGAAACACATATCACTGGAGTTAAAGTCCATGACAGTGGATAATTTAACCATGACTCCAATCTGACTGTGGAAGTTTTATTACAAGTATTTATCAGTTGACGGTAAGAATTCTATCAATATGATGTAAAGTGATTCATAGTGATGTAAAAATATAAGCTGCAGGATGGATTACCAGAAGTGCTGTATTTCAGATGGATAATACTTGTCGTGATAATGAGAACAAGTTTACACTCACATTTGCTGCTATACTGGTTGAATTGGGAGTGTTCAGAAAGGTATTTAGGATTTGATTTGACTGATCCCAGGTTGATATAGATATTTATGTGTGTAGGTGAAGTTTGGATTCCTACCAGTTGGATATACTCATGAGGATATAGACCAAACATTTTCATGCATATCTCGAACACTGCAACATCGCAATACATTGACTTATCCAGGTTACCTAACCTAGCAAAGTTATAAGCTACATGTAACTGTACACTTTTCCTTGTTTTGATTCTTCCAGATCTTGTCAAAGTATAGAAGTTTCTTTCTCACCACCTCCTACAGATCAAACTCCTCTACTCCATGACAATCTTAAGGCACAGCAATTCAAGTTTCAACGTAATGAATCCGGAGAGTGTGTCATGTTTTATAAAGAATGGAGTACCGGCCCATTCTGATTGCCTCAAAGTGGGCTTTCTTTTCTTCCCAATGGCAACACTTTTCCCAGCAAGTTGCCATTGATAGTGGCACCCTACTATATCCTGACAATTTGAAATTATTGGAAAATACTTTGAAATGGATTAAAGATATTTAAGTAAAGCATACTGTCAATGCCTCTACCTGGTGGACTAACTGGCTTGAACATGCTCATCAGCTCAGTCAGAAGACAAAATCTCAGCCAATAAAAGGTGAAAGTGCTTGAATCACTTAAGATTAAAATTACAAGATTATAATATTTATATAAAATTATATTTGTAGGTATCAACTATTAAGAACAGCTAATAGATGGAGTAGAGAGCTCAAAACAGATTCCAGTTTTCGTCGACACAGCCTCAACTGCAGAAATACATTTGAATAATGCTGGAAATATTCCTGCATCCAAAATGTAGGAAACATTTCTGCATTTTTAAAATGCAGGAACAATTCAGCTTGTGGCAACTGCAGAAACACATTGGAAAAATGTAGGAAATATTCCTGCATTTCCAAAATGTAAGAAATATTCCTGCATTTCCAAAATGTAGGAAACATTTTACATTTTAAAAATGTAGGAACAATTCAGCTTTTGACAACTGCAGAAATACATTTGGATAATGCTGGAAATGTTCCTGCATTTCCAAAATGTAGGAAACATTTCTACATTTTTTTAAAATGTAGGAACAATTCAGCTTTTGGCAACTGCAGAAACACATTGGAAAAATGGAAGAAATATTCCTGCATTTCCAAAATGTAGGAAACATGTCTGCATTTTTAAAATGCAGGAACAATTCAGCTTTTGGCGACTGCAGAAACACATTGGAAAAATGTAGGAAATATTCCTGCATTTCCAAAATGTAGGAAACATTTCTACATTTTTTTAAAATGTAGGAACAATTCAGCTTTTGGCAACTGCAGAAACACATTGGAAAAATGGAAGAAATATTCCTGCATTTCCAAAATGTAGGAAACATATCTGCATTTTTAAAATGCAGGAACAATTCAGCTTTTGGCAACTGCAGAAACACATTGGAAAAATGTAGGAAATATTCCTGCATTTCCAAAATGTAGGAAACATTTCTACATTTTTTTAAAATGTAGGAACAATTCAGCTTTTGGCAACTGCAGTAACACATTGGAAAAATGGAAGAAATATTCCTACATTTCCAAAATGTAGGAAACATTTCTACATTTTTAAAATGTAGAAACAATTCAGCTTTTGGCAACTGCAGAAACACATTGGAAAAATGGAAGAAATATTCCTGCATTTCCAAAATGTAGGAAACATTTCTACATTTTTTAAAAATGTAGAAACAATTCAGCTTTTGGCAACTGCAGAAACACATTGGAAAAATGGAAGAAATATTCCTGCATTTCCAAAATGTAGGAAACATATCTGCATTTTTAAAATGTAGGAACAATTCAAGCTTTTGGCAACTGCAGAAACACATTGGAAAAATGGAAGAAATATTCCTGCATTTCCAAAATGTAGGAAACATATCTGCATTTTTAAAATGTAGGAACAATTCAGCTTTTTACAACTGCAGAAACACATTTGAAAATACTGGAAATATTCCTGCATCCAAAATGTAGGAACCATTTCTGCATTTTAAAAATGCAGGAACAATTCAGCTTTTGGCAACTGCAGAAACACATTGGAAAAATGTAAGAAATATTCCTGCATTTCCAAAATGTAGGAAACATATCTGCATTTTTAAAATGTAGGAACAATTCAAGCTTTTGGCAACTGCAGAAACACATTGGAAAAATGTAAGAAATATTCCTGCATTTCCAAAATGTAGGAAACATATCTGCATTTTTAAAATGTAGGAACAATTCAAGCTTTTGGCAACTGCAGAAACACATTGGAAAAATGGAAGAAATATTCCTGCATTTCCAAAATGTAGGAAACATATCTGCATTTTTAAAATGTAGGAACAATTCAGCTTTTGACAACTGCAGAAACACATTTGAAAATACTGGAAATATTCCTGCATCCACAATGTAGGAACCATTTCTGCATTTTTAAAATGCAGGAACAATTCAGCTTTTGGCAACTGCAGAAACACATTGGAGAAATGTAAGAAATATTCCTGCATTTCCAAAATGTAGGAAACATATCTGCATTTTTAAAATGTAGGAACAATTCAAGCTTTTGACAGCTGCAGAAACACATTTGAAAATACTGGAAATATTCCTGCATCCAAAATGTAGGAAACATTTCTGCATTTTCAAAATGTAGGAACAATTCAGCTTTTGACAGCTGCAGAAAGACATTGGAAAAATGGAAGCAATATTCCTGCATTTCCAAAATGTAGGAAACATTTCTACATTTTTAAAATGTAGGAACAATTCAAGCTTTAGACAGCTGCAGAAACACATTTGAAAATGCTGGAAATATTCCTGCATCCAAAATGTAGGAAACATTGCTGCATTTTTAAAATGTAGGAACAATTCAGCCTTTGACAGCTGCAGAAACACATTGGAAAAATGTAAGAAATATTCCTGCATTTCCAAAATGTAGGAAACATTGCTGCATTTTTAAAATGTAGGAACAATTCAAGCTTTTGACAGCTGCAGAAACACATTTGAAAATGCTGGAAATATTCCTGCATCCAAAATGTAGGAAACATTTCTGCATTTTTAAAATGTAGGAACAATTCAGCTTTTGACAGCTGCAGAAAGACATTGGAAAAATGTAAGAAATATTCCTGCATTTCCAAAATGTAAGAAATATTCCTGCATTTCCAAAATGTAGGAAACATTTTACATTTTAAAAATGTAGGAACAATTCAGCTTTTGACAACTGCAGAAATACATTTGGATAATGCTGGAAATGTTCCTGCATTTCCAAAATGTAGGAAACATTTCTACATTTTTTTAAAATGTAGGAACAATTCAGCTTTTGGCAACTGCAGAAACACATTGGAAAAATGGAAGAAATATTCCTGCATTTCCAAAATGTAGGAAATATATCTGCATTTTTAAAATGCAGGAACAATTCAGCTTTTGGCAACTGCAGAAACACATTGGAAAAATGTAGGAAATATTCCTGCATTTCCAAAATGTAGGAAACATATCTGCATTTTTAAAATGCAGGAACAATTCAGCTTTTGGCAACTGCAGAAACACATTGGAAAAATGTAGGAAATATTCCTGCATTTCCAAAATGTAGGAAACATTTCTACATTTTTTTAAAATGTAGAAACAATTCAGCTTTTGGCAACTGCAGAAACACATTGGAAAAATGGAAGAAATATTCCTGCATTTCCAAAATGTAGAAAACATATCTGCATTTTTAAAATGTAGGAACAATTCAAGCTTTTGACAGCTGCAGAAACACATTTGAAAATACTGGAAATATTCCTGCATCCAAAATGTAGGAAACATTTCTGCATTTTTAAAATGTAGGAACAATTCAGCTGTTGACAGCTGCAGAAACACATTGGAAAAATGTAAGAAATATTCCTGCATTTCCAAAATGTAGGAAACATATCTGCATTTTTAAAATGTAGGAACAATTCAAGCTTTTGACAGCTGCAGAAACACATTTGAAAATACTGGAAATATTCCTGCATCCAAAATGTAGGAAACATTTCTGCATTTTTAAAATGTAGGAACAATTCAGCTGTTGACAGCTGCAGAAACACATTGGAAAAATGTAAGAAATATTCCTGCATTTCCAAAATGTAGGAAACATATCTGCATTTTTAAAATGTAGGAACAATTCAAGCTTTTGACAGCTGCAGAAACACATTTGAAAATACTGGAAATATTCCTGCATCCAAAATGTAGGAAACATTTCTGCATTTTTAAAATGTAGGAACAATTCAGCTGTTGACAGCTGCAGAAACACATTGGAAAAATGTAAGAAATATTCCTGCATTTCCAAAATGTAGGAAACATATCTGCATTTTTAAAATGTAGGAACAATTCAAGCTTTTGACAGCTGCAGAAACACATTTGAAAATGCTGGAAATATTCCTGCATCCAAAATGTAGGAAACATTTCTGCATTTTTAAAATGTAGGAACAATTCAGCTTTTGACAGCTGCAGAAAGACATTGGAAAAATGTAGGAAATATTCCTGCATTTCCAAAATATTCCTAGGCATTTCTAAATACTGTAGGAAACATTTCTGCATTTTTAAAATGCAGGAACAATTCAGCTTTTGACAACTGCAGAAACACATTTGAATAATACTAGAAATATTCCTGAAGGAAACATTTCTGCATTTTTAAAATGCAGGAACAATTCAGCTTTTGACAACTGCAGAAACACATTTGAATAATACTAGAAATATTCCTGAAGGAAACATTTCTGCATTTTTAAAATGCAGGAACAATTCAGCTTTTGACAACTGCAGAAACACATTTGAATAATGCTAGAAATATTCCTGCATTTCCAAAATGTAGGAAACATTTCTACATTTTTTTAATGTAGAAACAATTCAGCTTTTGACAACTTGCAAAAACACATTTGAAAATGCTGGAAATATTCCTACATTTAGCATCTTTTTTTCTTTTCTTATTTACTTCGGAGGATGTTTTGTTTCATTTAGCTTTATTTAGTAAGATATGTATTGATGAAAGAGCAAAGCATAGTTTAAGATATATTGCATTTCCTAAATAAAATCATTTCAACCATAAATTCAAACTAAGCACTATGCGCATTCAAACATGATCTGACTATGAGGAGAAAGAAGGGAAATGCCTACACAAAGTGCTTCAAAGTAATGGAGGATTTGCCACCTTGATTCAGTGTACCTGTTTGCCCTAAAGTACATCCATCCTACATAATAGCTGACAGGACTAACATCTGACAACTACAAAGACAGAATCTTGGATATTACATATTGGTTAGAGGTTAATGTGACTAGTGGGGTAAGTTAAAATATTGAGGGAGAGCAGCCTAATTTAAAATACTGGGGCACAACACAACCCCACTTCAGACCCCTTACCCCTTCCCTTCCCTCCCCCCCCCACACACACACACACACACCCAACAGTCCAATGACAAAATGTAATACTGTAATGTTGGTAATCTGTATTTTACATGAGCACAAAAAATCATCCTATTAACATCTTTATTCTCTAAGATTGCAGAATCCTGCAGACATCAGCAACTAAGAATTAAAAATGTTCAAAGTCAAGCATGTGATGCATACTTTTAATGCTCTTTCCACATGCGAGTGTCCAATTAGGACTTATTAAATAACGATACAATGCATTGATATAGCTATAGAGAAAAGAGTTCAATAACGGTTATTATAATGTAATATTGACTGTGTACAAAACTAGAGTAAGCACTATTTGCTTTAGCTAATTACAAGAATACTAAATGAATGTTCCAAACTAACTACAGCATAAAATATAACTAAAACTAAACTGTACGTTTTGAGTTCAAAGAGTTTCTTCCCAATCATCCACTTAACATCCTTTTTTCTTCTTCCATATTGTGAAGGTTTCATGTGCACAGCGATCATATTTGCTAACTGAAGGAGGTAAGGAATTTCCAAGGCAGCCCCTCTTTACTGTCTGATGAAACCCTTGAGAAACCCAGGCTCTTCCCCTCACATAATACAAGGCGATTTCATCGTCAGAGTTAACCACGGCACGTCTTTTCTTGCCCTTTGCATAGATCCTGAATACTTCTCCCCAGCAACGATTCCACCTATGTCGTTGGCTAAACCCATAACGATTGGTGGGTTGGCCAGGGCATGTATATTTCCCACATTTAGGTGCATTACAACCCAGCCATTTTCCTGACTCACGAGGGTAGTATAATCCCACCATATCATGAACTCGAACAGCCCCAGGCCCTAATGCCCTGTAGATTCTAAAGACTTCTCCTGTACATCTATACCAGTCATTCCTATCCATATGCGCACGAGGACAACCACTTCGTCCACACACTCTTCCAACACAGGAAAAGTACTGGTCCTTTACAAATGTCTGCAGGACAATAGTGCTTCCCGATAGGATAGCTCCTAAAATATTATATTACGTCATATTATTCAAAGTAAAAATGTGGTGTTTTGTATATACCTCTGTTGTTTTGGCGTCTCACTCGTTGATGCTTGTTACTTTCTTTCTCCACTCTAAAGTAGTCATCAACTTCTTTTTGATACTGTGCTAATTCCATTTTATGAAGTTCCTTTTCCTCATCATTTTCATCTGATTTTTATAAAATAATAAAAAAATTATACATTTATTTTATGTTCTGCTTACCATCTTCCTTCTCTGCTAGGTCACTGTTCAATTCAGTATCCACATTCCTGTCGTCATTCTCTTCCTGTTGTTCTCCTTGCGCTGCAACAGATAAGTCATCTTCTTCCAGAGGCTCTTCTCCTTGCTTCTCCATAAACATGTCCTGATCATCTTCTGTTAAACCTTTTAGCCCCTGATTCTTTGGTACAGATTGTACCAAGTTTGTGGCCAATATTGTTAAGCCTATTACCCATACAATTTTCATGCTGATAGGTGACTAGGTGCTATGTCTTTCCCAGAAGGTATATGAAACTATGGAAACTTGAAGAATTTGACTCAATGCTGGCCTTTTTATAAGAAACTAACCACCACAAAATAATGGTGTTTGTTTCAAAACAATGAGGGCGCATGCGCGTGAAGGTTACAGTTGCCACTTTAATATATTATTTTATTCTGTCAACAGCGGATCTCGAAAGATGGCGGTCTTTTGTGCCTTAAAAATGGCGGTGTTTTGTGCCTTAAATCTTCGGCATAATTTTCGAGAAGACGAGAGAAAAAAAACAGATACTAGGGTGAGTGTTGCTGTACAACCAGTGTCACAGCAGATTTGGTCCGGGCGGACAACATCCGCTTAGCAGATTCGGTCCTAACCTCACGGATCTGGTTGGGGTAATTATTAAATCTCCGTAAGTTATACCGTAAAAATATTGTTGTTTCACTCTAGCAGGTCATCTTTATGACTCAGATATTATTTGTGGCACACAATACAAAATAATGGGTTGCCAATGAAAATTGTATGAGAATTATTTCCATTTGTGGATGTGGACTTTTTTGCCTGAAGTGTTACAAAAGATGTTCTAGGACTGTAAATTTATTGTATGGCATGAGAGTAATGTAGACAGAAATATAAAATTTCCCCTGCTTTTATCTTTCAACATCAATTAGTTAGTATATTCAATGAAAATTTCGTATCATATGTGGTTTTGCGCTGGCCGTGGATGGCTGTCGAGCTCTCTCAGTCAGCGGGAACTTTGGCTTATGCAACTTTGTAGCTAGATGAAACAGTAAGAGCGATAGAGTTTACTTGCAAATAGCCAGGGCAGAGAATGGGACAAAAAATGTTAATTCAATAATGTATAAACGTGTACAAAGCATGTCTAAATAAGCTAATGACAAACAAGGTAGCTATTTAACCAGAGGAAATACTGTGGAACAGAGTTATGTATACTTTTGTGACATTGAAAAGCAGGACAGTTAAAGACTCCTAGCAACTTCTCTACTGATGTAGAATTAGAATAGCCAAAATTCGGTGGTTTCTATTGTGTCTGACGACTAAAGTGAACAATTGTTAGTTAAGAATCATTTTTATGCCACAACTGAGCTTGAATTGATGCAATATCTGAGTTTTCTTGACTGAATATGTACTTACACATGTAGCTCTAGATACACAATTTTGTGTATCCCCTTTGAAAAAAATCCTGGCTACAACACTGCACCCTTATTTGTAATATTGCCAAGATTATTTAACATGCATATTTTAAGCTTAACTATGAATTTAAAGCTAAACTCTGGATGATGGTCAAACTATTGGACAATAATATACTCAGACGGCTAATTTGATTAGAAAGTGTTGTACACTCCTTAAAATGCCTAATGTTTGCAAAACATGGCTTCTGTAGCCTAAATTGTGTATGTATCTTGCAATCCTTTCTAGAGGTTGTTACAGTGTCTCAGAAATTCTCTATACAGACATCCATGTTGTCATTAATATCTTATAAATGACTGATGCTTACTCAGCTCGGAGACTGCAAGGAACTTAAAAGACTGTAAACTAATCTCGAACTAGAGAGTATAAGAAAATGCAAGAGTTGAAAACACTAAGAAACCAGGAGACTAAAAGATTGTACCGAAAACTAAACTCTAGGACGGACCAAATTCGTACAGTGGACCAAATCTGCTAGCACTTTTGTTTGGGGGGGGGGGGGGGGGAACCTAATTCGCTAAGCATATTTGGTCCCCCTATGACAACCAGCCAGCAAACAAACACTCCAGCTCTGTATTTATCCTGTTAAGGGGTACTGCTATGCTACAGTCTCACTCTCAACAGACTGATGAAAATTTTCTTTTTTCAAAGATTCTTATTATTCATTGAATTTTTTTTTACTCCTCTAATTTATCATTTCACAAATTCTTTATCAGCATTCTTTTACTCATTAGATGTATGTATTGTCTCTCTTTCATAGGCTTTTTAAACAATACAGAATCAAAAATATTTGGTGGTGACCGGGAATCCAACCCAGGACCACTTGTATAATGCACAAACGCTCTGCACTGAGCTATGACAACCAGCCAGCAAACAAAAACTCCAGTATGGCATTTATACTATTAAGGGACAATGCTACAGTCTTACTCTCAACAGACCAATGAAAATACTCTTTTTTCAAAGATTCTTATTACTCATTGAATTTTTTTCACTCCTCTAATTTTCTCTCTCTTTCTGAAGCTTTTTTTTTGTATTGTTTTAAAAAGCCTGTGAAAGAGAGAGAATACATCTAATGAGTAAAAGAAGGCTGAGAAAGAATTTGTGAAATATTGTAATAGCTATGGAAGTGTTTAATAGCGCTGAAGGTTTGCACCTTTGGTGCTTTATTTTATGTGGTTTTAATAACAAGAGGATTTGCATAAAAGTAATGGGAAGAGCATAGCATGTATTATTATTATGACTATAAAATAAAGCCAAAGCATTATGTTCTGAATACTTGAGTACAAGCACAATTACAGAAGTCAGAGTGTAATATGGTGAAATATTTCATGAGCAGGCTAATTTATTTTCATGAGCCAGGTTGGCTATAGGGATTCTCCCAAACCCCTAGCTGCTATTTTAGCAGCTGCTCTAACCCTAGGTTACACCAGAGGAAGGTAGCTGTAAAAACCTAGAAAAGTGGTGAACTTGGCCAGGTGGCTATAATTACTAGTTTAATGAACTTGCCAATACAGTTTGAAATAACAAGCTTGACATGACCCTAAAACATCATTATGAAGATATCTTGGGTGGAATAAATAAATAAATTATATTAATATATTTATATAATAATATAATGTGACAGGCTCTGCAAAATCCAGGAATTTGCTTAAAAAATTGAAAATCCTAAAACTTACTGAAAATTACTCAACTTGAACTATATATACAACATAAGTGTACAAAGGATTTTAACTGTGGACATTAAAAATGTGAGTAAAACAAAATAACGAGGGGGTACACTATGTTGTATTCAAGTTGAGTAATTTTCAGTTTCTGGTGTGCCGCTTACTAAGAAGAATTAAGTACGGTAAGAATCACTTGAATAATAGTGAGTAATTTACCAAGGGTTCTGTTATTTGTAAGAATTAGCTTTTGTGTACCCGGAAAGCTCTGAAAACTTCCCTATTGTTCCCATGGGTCCCCATACTTCCCACACTTCCATTATACATGGAGAATAAATAAAAAGTAAAAAATGACTTTTCTTTCAATGGCATGCTTGATATGATACAAACATTTTTAAGCTTTGAAACTTGGCAAAATGATAGAACAATAACTGTACTAAATAATAAGTGAATAATTCAAAAATTCGGGAAGTTTGACCATAGTCAGTATTTTTTATTGTTTTCTAGCTTTGAAATTATTGCCAAAATTCCTGGTTTTTGCTGAGCCAGATATCTTCATAATGTTATCTTTAGGTACATAACCCCTGAGATAACTCAGGTTATCGCACAGTGTTATCTCATGGCTGTATTGGTCATGCTCATTACCCTAGTAGTTATAGCAACAGGCTGGCTTACCAGTTTTCAGGGTTTTTACAGCTACTCAAGTGGAGCCTACCCAACCCCCCTTACTGTTACACATCAATACTACATAACCTTTGTAGTGGGACAAAGGCAAGGTTGGTAAACAATAAGAGCAATAGAGTTTACTTGCAAATAGCCAGGGCAGAGAACAGGACAAAAATTGTTAATTCAAATGTATAAACGTGTACAAAGCATGTCTAAATAAACTAATGACAAACATGTTTGCTGGGTAGGATATAACCCACATGCTCCTACAAAATATAAACAGAGGAAATACTGAGGCAAAGAGTTATGTATACTTTTGTGACATTGAGCAGCAGGACTGTTAAAGACTTGTAGAAACTGTAATTAAGCCACCATAAAATAAGCATTACAAAACTGTAAGAACACACTTATATGGTAATGTTAACCTTAAAGGGCCTTGTTTTGAATTCTTCCTATCAGGCTAATTTCCGGACAATTCAACTACATTGTTTTCAAGAATGAAATCTTCATTCAGTAGCTAGCTACATTATATTATTATCAGTAAATAACTTTTAAAACTAACAATACTGGAAGTTTATAATGCCATCTTTACCTATTGTAAATTCTTCAATTGAGTCTTTCTTTAGTAGAGTTGAAATCTCTATCTATCATACTTTAAATGAGATCAAATACCAGTTTACAAATATGTATAGCTAGCTATTGAATATCAAACACATGCTCAAATTACACTAATTTTAAGGTGCTGATCATAAGCACAAGATTATTATTCAAGCCTTGTACTGGGTGAAAACATAACTGTCAATATAACCAAATCTTTCAGACTCACTCACTATATAAATGCCCACAAGATTTTCTCCTCCCATGTGTACTTGCAAGGTACTCAACAAGTACAGTAATAGCAAAATTTTCTCTTTAAAAGCCAATATTTTTAATTATAACTTAACCCGACGTAAGTATAAGTACAGTATTAGGATTCGTACTTCTCTTCTTGTATTATTGAATACCTACATACAAACTTTATCACTTCATTGTGGTAATCCAGATAGTGCGAAGAAATCAAAAGTGAACATGTTTACTAAGGAGTGTGTGTGCTTGATGTTTCAGGATCAGACTTGGATACCACAACTTCAGGAAAAAATTGAGTTGGCTAAGCTTGGGTAAGTCTGAAGAAGTTAACATTTAATGCGGATGGAGACGCTCAATATATCATCAGTAATTTTCCTGTTCTTGATTCATGTGGGAGCTATACTTTGTTATGATTAAAAGCAAAGTCCAGGAAGTTAGTGCCAATTAACAGCCCTGATTTTTTGGTATTACTGCACCTTTTCTTAAGGATATTCTGCAACAAGCAAAGTTATACATAAGTCCTTTACAGTGTGATATATCGACTCAGGAAGCTGAAAAGTTTTACTGTAGTACTCCAACTGTGTGTATAATCTGGCAGTCTTTTTTTCCTAAATAACACTTGTTTTTATTTTGTAATAGAATAGTAGTGAACCTGAAGATTTCTGCAAGACATGCCCATTTTTTTTTCATGTCACAAATGCGAAAGCATGCAGTGTCTGATGGATGTCCAAGTGCATCATCGGAGAACACTACGGACCATTCTTCTACCATGCCTTCAGCATGTGGAGTTCCAGTTAGGACAAGTACAGATACTACTATAGAGCCTCTTTTCACAGTGTATGATTCTCTTCCAGTTGTGAACACTTGTGTAGTAAAATGTTTGGGTTCATTGATGTAAGCAATCTGCAATTGTTTTATTATTAATTTACGAAGATGATTATGTTTCCTAAGTTCCAGTAATTCTGAAGAAGAAAATCTTCCTGTGGTCCTTCTATCTTGAGTTTCACAACCAGGAACGTCTACATTCTCTGTTATTCATGGTGGTCTGGGACCACCATTCCTGGCTGAGTCTGTTGTAAACTATATTTTTCGAGGTGGCAATTCATTTAATATATATATTGAAGATATTCCCAATGAGTCAATCCAGGTATTGCTCAACAAGGTAAGCATGTTATGAATATTTAGAGTTACAACGTTGATTGGCACTAATTTACTAAGTATGAAGATATATTATAAGCTTAATTATTTAGCCATATTTTTGGTTTGCATTTTGGTTTAGAATGACCTGTTCATTTTATTCCGCATGGCTTGTGGTTACTGTATATGCTGCAGTTGAGAGATTGTAATGATGAAATGAAAATGAAACAGATACTTGACAGTGATGAATAGGAGTTTAGATTCAACTGTGGTGTTGCAGTCTTATACCACATGAAGCTTGACCAACAAGAAGAAATTATTTCAGCTCTATGTCAGCACTTTACTATCTATTGCTCTATTTCCAAGTTAGAACAATTAATTGAAGGATTCCAAATGTTATACTTTGACCGATTAATTAAAGAATATCCATCTGCAGTGGGACAGGTATTTACATTTCCCAAACAAGGTATAACTGCTGACTTCATACAGAAGTTAAATATGCAGAAGTTGGGACTAATGACAGGATATGGGAGGAATGCATCATAATGAATTGGATCAACTATTTATGAGATTGTGAAGGTAATCTAGTTGGTTTTACATTTTATTTTATTGGTGCTGCTTTGTTATTATTATTATATATTATTATTAGATAGAACTTTCTCACCTAAAGGAGTCTGGAAAAAAAGCAAAGGAAAAAAATTGAAAAATCTTGGTTGTTGCCGGGAATCGAACCCAGGGCCACTGCTCTAACCACTGAGCTACGACAACCCTCGACTAAGTTTCTATCTAGTTTATATGAAGGGTCAGAACTTGATAATTGTAATAATTATCATTATTGTTATTATTATTATTGTTATTATTATTATTATTATATTATTATTATTATTATTATTAGCTATTATTATTATTATTATTATAAATTAGCTATAATTATCATTATTATTATTATTATTGTAAATTAGCTATAATTATCATTATTATTATTATTATAAACTAGCTATAATTATCATTATTATTATTATTATAAATTAGCTATAATTATCATTGTTATTATTATTATAAATTATCATTATTACATCATCATCATTTTATTTATATTACTGCAGATGGTGTGGATGGAAGTGGCTAGCCTTTGTGATTTTTTCAGTTTTCTCACTGGGCTGTGATTGTGTTCCATCTCTTGGATTTCCACATGCGGAGAAAGTCATTCAATTTGATTCTAATCTAATGGCACCAAGAGTGTTCACTTGTAGCTTAGTTTCAGTCTTCCTAGAAACCTGCCAGAAGACTATCAAGTGTGTAAAGAAAGGATGACTTCCTTTCATTCTAGGAACACAAGTATTTGGACAATTGTAACTTTTCATGACTCAAACTAATGTTGATCTAGCTAAGTTCATTGTTTATGAATTTCACAGATGAAACAAAAAAAATCAATTCCATTGGATTCACTTAAAGCTTGAGGGTTGATACATAGATTGAGAGAGGTTGTCGTAATTTATAGGGCATTCAGTTTCCGGCACATTTACCATACTGCCATCATCATCCATATTAAAAAACTCATCCCAGTCAATTCTAAATGTTTCCATCTCCTCCTAAAACAACAAAAACATTAAAAACATTCCCTTACACTATGGCTAAAATTCTTTGTTTGCAAGTGGAAGTTCCACACTACTCTGGTTTCTACTTATACCTCACATATATGCTTGATTTCTGAAAATTACTGCTGGCAAATTTTCAAATAACTCTGTGCAATGCATGTTCTCGATGTACTTAGAAATTTTATGTCCAGTGTAATAGAACTGCAATGGAGTTTTAACATTCATTGAAGACAATGGGTGACATATCCAAGCTAAACTTAGATTTATATGTGGAACATAGACATAATGCAGGCAAAATAAATTTATATGATCTGTGCGATTCAGCACTTCAATACTTTCCATATAATAGAATACATTTTAATAAAACAATAGAGAACACCCTCAAAGACGTCTCTCCACAAACGTTCAATCCTTTGATTGTGAACACTCTGTCCAACTATCATCGAAGGTCTTCCTGGTATGAACTCTGTGATAGTAGTGTTCTCCCCTCCTTTGTCACATCGAACACGAGATGGCAAGCCATAATTAGCAATAGCCGTTTAAAAATGCTGGAGAATAGCCTCAGCTGTATGGTCTTGGAGCACCATAGATAGAACTGGAATCCTTGAATATCTATCTATTCCTCCATGAACCACAAGCAGCTATCTGGTAATTTATGAGTAGTTACGAGTTCAATGTGATTAATAGGTTATATCAGATAGCCAGCTATTCTGATTGAAGTGATTACTTTACCACCATGCACCCTAATAGAGTTTTCTCCTGCAAGCTAGATAGTTAGCTTAGAAAAATGGTGGACTACAGCAAATAACAGTTAATTAAATAAAAAAGCATCAGCTACTTTGTATATTAATTGTGGGGTCGTTGGGATTCTGGCTCCGTGATCTCCGTCCTCAGAGCTCCAGGTAGCGTCCCCGCTGCCACCAGAGATAATGCTCAGGCTGTTGAAGTTCCACAGCAAGCTGGTATTCCTCCAGTTACGCAGGCGACCCAAGTCAAGCCCCAACCGAGATTCACCAGACTCTACGGGAATCAATGTCTTTGTTCAAAGCCTCACTGTACGAAATCTGAGGTGGGTGAGACAGGCCACAGTATATAGAACCCTATATCTCACCCACACTCTCAAATCTGATTGACCAACAAAACTGACTTACAAAAACCAAATAAGGACACACACAAAAATTAACACTTAATACACACAAACACACGAAACTGTCAAATTAGTTCAAAGGCATGTGCCTTGCTCTTGCTCCCTCTCACCTCCATCTGGCTGAGTGGGTGTTCCCACATTAATTACATACATATGGGGAGGTAAGTACCACGGTCGCCAATTGTGAGTTGCGGCTCGACACAGCCCAGCTCAGCACAGTCATCAACGACAAGAAACGGTAAAGTCGTCAGAGGTAGAAGATTAGCTGTCGTCACTCAGCTTACTCATCTCTGGTAACTTGCTGCCACTAGAGTTCCTTGTAGCTATGTCTGCCCTTCCCTGAGCTCTCAATCAGTTTGGGGTTAAGACTAAACTATGGGGAACTGATAATACGCATGCGTGTCTAAGGTTATGTAGCCGAGGACACGCACATGCACACAAAATGAGGGAGTGGTTACGGAACATCCGGACAGAGCTAACTCACACACAATCATTACATCCTCAACATACACTTTAGAATAAATACAATAATAATGACACACTGCTAATAATAAATACACATATAATTGACTTTTATGACACACACACAGTTGATTCATCTTCTTCTTTCTTCTTTATCTTTCTCTTCATCTCTTTATTTATTTCTCTCTGCTCACCCTTCATCATGCCTCCCACAATACATTAGCTAGAAAAATTTATATTTCTATGTGAACCTTACAAGTTTGTGGTTGCCATCAATATGCCAACGTGACAAAGTACTTCCCACATGATACCTCCTTCTCTGAATAGAAGAACCCCATCTAATGGCACATCCACGTATGGGTCAATTCTATTCAGGGACTCTATTACCCTTCGCTGAGTAAGAATGATACCAAGACTATGGAGGTGTCCGCTTAACATTCAATAACCGTGACAATTAAGAAATGATAATTTGATTCCTTCTCCAATAAAATCTAGTTGTGTGTCATTTATGTCAGTGTAGTAGTATTCTCTTACTGATAGTCCAAACTCTGACATACGACGACGAACTGTTCGGAGTGACACACCAAGTACTGATGTAATTGAAGAACACTTCAATCTAATCTTTACTAGATGTTCCAACTCCTCTAAAGATATATGAAATTTTGGTCAACTCCACTCACCACATAGAAGTCTAGGAAAACAATTGATAACACCTGGCAGACTTCTCTGCAATTCCTCCAGACTTGAAATGCACTGACTTATACACTCTAGTACATTATCTTCAATGTTTGATGCACATAAAATTCTGTAAAGCTGGTATAGTTTGGAAAATTATAAAGTCTAGATCACAGGGATCTTTGGATCATAATATATAAGAGCTACAAACTGTGAGACAACACAAAGTCCTCTATAAACCTCTCAGATATTAATTAAATCCAGTCTAGCAGTAGTGGATGGCTACAATTATTATCAATAGCGTGGAAACCCTTTACCCAACATACTATCAATTTATTAAGTTTATGGCTCTATTTGCATGTCATGTTTTAGCCATATAACCAATTCTTGCATCTGGAACTCTCTAATTTACTCGTTGCTTCCATCTAATGCTGCTAGCTTACACCTAATGCTGTAGGCTTGCATCTAGTGCTGCAGGCTTACATCTAATGCTGTAGGCTTGCATTTAATGCTGCAGGCTCCTTTCTGCATCTAATGCTGCATGGCTTACATCTAATGCTGCAGGCTCCTTTTTGCATCTAATGCTGCAGGCTTACATCTAATGCTACAGGCTTACATCTAATGCTGTAGGCTTGCATTTAATGCTGCAGGCTTGCATCTAATGCTGTAGGCTCGCATTTAATGCTGCAGGCTTTCATGTAATGTTGCAGGCTCCTTTTTGCATCTAATGCTGCAGGCTTACATCTAATGCTTGTATTTAATGCTTGTATTTAATGCTTGTATTTAATGCTGCAGGCTTACATCTAATGCTGCAGGCCTACATCTAATGCTGCAGGCTTGCATCTAATGCTGCAGGCTACTTTTTGCATCTAATGCTGCAGGCTACTTTTTGCATCTAATGCTGCAGGCTTACATCTAATGCTGTAGGCTTGCATTTAATGCTGCAGGCTTGCTGCATCTAATGTTGCAGGCTCCTTTTTGCATCTAATGCTGCAGGCTTACATCTAATGCTTGTATTTAATGCTTGTATTTAATGCTTGTATTTAATGCTGCAGGCTTACATCTAATGCTGCAGGCCTACATCTAATGCTGCAGGCTTGCATCTAATGCTGCAGGCTACTTTTTGCATCTAATGCTGCAGGCTACTTTTTGCATCTAATGCTGCAGGCTTACATCTAATGCTGTAGGCTTGCATTTAATGCTGCAGGCTTGCTGCATCTAATGTTGCAGGCTCCTTTTTGCATCTAATGCTGCAGGCTTACATCTAATGCTGCAGGCCTACATCTAGTGCTGTAGGCTTGCATTTAATGCTGCAGGCTTGCATCTAATGCTGCAGGCTCCTTTTGCATCTAATGCTGCAGGCTCCTTTTGCATCTAATGCTGTAGGCTTGCATCTAATGCTGCAGGCTTGCACCTAATGGTGCTGGTTTGCACCACCTAGGTGCTGCTAAGACACATCTAATTACAGTAACTTGCTTATAATGCTGCTAGCTTGCATCTAATGTGGCTAGCTTGCATCTAATAATTCTAGCTTGAATCGAATGCTTTAGGTTTGCATCTCACACAATTAGTTGCTTCCATGTAATACTGTTAGCTTGCATATCATCAGACATCTGTACTGGCACATTGCATCTCATGCTCTCAGTTCGCACCTCACGCCATATAACACGATCTTTTAATTGTGGCACGAATCACCTGCCATAAGAAAGAACAAATACGTTTTGACTGCAAAGACAGCATTGATCCATTTTGCTGAATAAAAGTTTTCGTCAACAGCAGCCCTTTCCTCCCCCATGTAGCGGGTAGAAAAGGGTCTGGCTAGGCAAGACTATCTCAAACTAGAGAGTATAAGAAAATGCAAGAGTTGGAAACACTGTGGGATTAAGAAACCAGGATACTGGATAAGATTGTACAGGCTTTATAAAATTAGTTAGCTATCCCTAAGGATAAGTCATTCTTCTTCTAGCTATATAGTTACCTTAGCTAGCTACATGCATTCCTAAAAAACAACAACAACAACTAAGAATATTCCCTTTGCTGAAAACTAAACTCTAGGATGGACCATATCCGTGGGTGAGGGGAAGAGGACCGAATCCGCTAGCATATTTGGTCCCCTGGATTAACACCTCCTAGCAGATTTGGTCCGACCGGACCGACCACCGCCCGGACCAAATTTCCTGTGACACCAGCCATTTAGAATAATGCGCACTCACGAGAGCATAAATTTTGCTGCACCCTGCCTGTTCATAGTTCCAGTGCTGATCTTTTCCTATGGTGTATTATGCGTTAGGAAGTCGATTCTGTTGCTGGTGTTGTGATTATTCCAGTAAATCAGAAAGTGTGAGCAAGGTGCATCCTACTATGTTGCTGCAGGGGGTAGGAAGATGATTTGGCATGACACTTTAGCTAGACCACATCCATAAAAAGTTTTATCACCCCCCATTGCTGGTTATTTACTCCAACTAGTGGTGACTACATCACAGTTAGCTGCCTCATGTATATTTATTTAGAGTTCAGTTCAATATGGGAAAATATTGAACAATCCTAATGGAAAATACTGAAGGGAATTATCCAATGCAGTATACTATATGTATATTTATTCCACCCTAGATATCTTCACAATGATACCTTTAGGTACATGATCCTTGAATGATATTTTAAGTTGTTATTTCAGCTGTACTGGCATGCCTATTACCCTAGTAGCTATAGCAACCAGCCAAACTTGTCACTTACCTTCCTCTCTGGTGTAGTAGCTACTCATTAAAGTTAGAGCAGCTGCTAAAATATCAGCTGGGGGGGGGGGGGGGGACAGCCCCTACAACCAACTTGTACACATGTAAGTGGCCAGTCCCAGTACTAACTAAGCAGTGAAGCTATCTAGGATAGATTAAACTACTTATTACACTCTGTCAGGGTGATATGGCTAGATATTTCACTCTCAGGCTTTATTTTCACTTACCTCTGGCTCATGAAAATAAATTAGCCTGCTCATGAAATATTTCGCCATATCACATTAACAAGTACTAGCTATATATATTATGTATATATAATATATAATTATATAATTTATGCTGAATATAAATGTTAATGGCTATTGAATGGCCTTTATTAGTTAAGTTGGATCACAAATTTAGCTATTGAAAGAGAATATCTACTATGCAAATCTGCCACAGGGCAAAAGTAGATTTCCTGTAGTCACATATCTAGGAAACTTCATCTTTTCTCCACCTTTCCAGTAGAGGATAGGGCTAAATGTCCTGACACGCAGAATATTTAGCCCTCCCAATACAAAGGAGGTGAAAATATGAAATTTCCTAAATACAGACTATAGGAGATTCTGCTTTTGCCCTGTGTGCTTTCATTAGGACACGGAATCTAAAGCATGTTATTACATAAAACATTTTTTTTGATACTATCAGCAACTCTGTGTTTTCTTATCAAAGTAAGTATCTACATCTGGAATTTCAACTTCAATGAAATAAAATGCTATTTAAAATATTCTTGCCAATAAAGCAGGAACATTTGTATTATTGTTTCATTGAGACAGTTTATTTGGATCCCTCTCAGTGTTTAGTGTCCTAGAGGTCCTCTGCAATGGGCTGGCTGGCCGTGCCAGATTATGCTAGTATTTTATTTCTGGAATAATAGATATGAAATAACATGGTGGAATAATTGTAGAATAATATAAAAGAATAATAAAGGGATAAATGAGAATAATCAGTCCATAATAATCCATGATTATAAAAGAAAATCAATGGTGCTTTTATTCTCTCTTTCTTTTACAACAAGGACATAATCATTAAAAAATGTGGTTATAAAGTAGATCTTTTTAGTTGATTAAAGCAGTTTGGTTAGTGTTGACCACACTCTGTTGTTGTACTTCCAAAATGGGAAATGTTTGAAATACTGAGAGCTGTCAGCTCAGGCTCAGAGTCAGCAAGTCATCTTGAGAATTGAGCTTCTTGAGCAACTCAACAATCATACTGCATCAGAATTGACAAAGGTGCATCCACTGTTGAGCATATTAAAAGTCTTTAATTCCCAAAACCATATTCCCCCCTACTGTTTCGCAAGGTTCTCACAAATTGAACTTTTTTCAGCTGCAGCAGAGCAATTTTTCCCATTCATTGAACATTTTACAGGGTTGATCAAGGGTTTCACTGAAGATTAGCTAGCTGTTTGAATCCTCTATATTGAGTATTTCAGTATAGCAGTAGAGAGATACTCATTCATTTCATAATGTACCTACTTTATATACAGCTTGCTGCTGCAATCAACACTATTTAACTTATTTCTAATTGGCTTAATAAGAGAATATTAAGGAATAATTATAGCTACTCTTCTTTTGGAATAATAACAATTTTTTAGAATTAAAAAAAAGGAATAATTCTAAACATTTCGAGCATAATCCTGCAGGCCCTAGCAATGGCTTGAAATTTTGCTTATTTGGGATAAAATTTCAGTTTTAGATTAATAATGCATTTTGCAAGCCAAGTGTTTCTTAGAGTGAAACTAAGTCGAATTTTAGATTAAGTGTCTTTGCACCTAAAAACCCAGAATCCTGAGACACCAGCAGACATGAATAAATCTTTTTTTTTCTTTCTTGTCATAGAGATATTAGCACACTACACAGTGTCGTGTCTTTCCACCATACATTGATAGCTCTATCTCTAAACTAGCATTACACACTTGCTAGCTTACTAGCTCTTTTAGCCTTTGTCTTATTGTTACAGCTTGCACCAAATTTGTGACCAATATCATTGTGCCTACTGTCCATGAAATGTTCATGCTCATGTGTGTGCTATGTATACTAGAGTACATGCACAAATATATCAAAGCAACAGCAACATCCCAATTGCCCAACGTCTGAAGCCTCATCTTGAAATGGGTTACTATATTATAAAAAAAACCTTACTAGGTCATCGGCTTAGGAGGGTAACTATGAGAAGAAAGAAGCAAAATGCCTAATAAGGTGCTTCAAGGTAATGGAGGATTTGCCTCCTAGATTCAGTGCACCTGTTTTCCCTAAAGTACATCCATCCTACATAATAGCTGACAGGGCTAAAAGCTGACAACTACAAAAGACAGAATCTTGGATATTACATATTGGTTAGAGGTAATGTGACTAGTGGGGTTGGTACAAAATGTCCATTGATATATGTAATACTGGAATGTTGGTAATCTGGATTTTACATGGCAAAAAAACTCATCTGATTTACGTCTTTATTTTCTAAGATAACAGAATCCTGGAGACATCAGCAAATAAGAAGAATTAAAAATGTTCAAAGTCGAGCATGTGATACATACTTACTAATGCTCTTTTCACATGAGAGTGTCCAGTTAGGACTCATTAAAGCTTCAATAACAAACAATGCATTGATATAGCTATAGAGAAAGAGTTCAAAATGTAATATTAACTTTACAAAACTAGAGTAAGCACTATTTGCTTTAGCTAACTGCAAGAATACTAATTGAATGTTCCAAACTAACTACAGCATAAAATATAACTAAAACTAAACTGTACAAAATGTTTTGAGTTCAAAGAGTTTCTTCCCAATCATCCACTTAACATCCTTTTTTCTTCTTCCATATTGTGAAGGTTTCATGTGCACAGCCATCATATTTGCTAACTGAAGGAGGTAAGGAATTTCCAAGGCAGCCCCTCTTTACTGTCTGATGAAACCCTTGAGAAACCCAGGCTTTTCCCCTCACGTAATACAAGGAAATTTCATCGTCAGAGTTAACCACGGCATGTCTTTTCTTGCCCTTTGCATAGATCCTGAATACTTCTCCCCAGCAACCATTCCACTTATTTCGATGGTTAAACCCATAATGACGGGTGGGTTGGCCAGGGCATGGGGCTTTCCCACATTTATTTCCAGCACAACCCAGCCATCTTCCTGACTCACGAGGGTAGTATAATCCCACCAAATCATGAACTCGAACAGCCCCACGCCCTGATTTCCTGTAGATTCTAAAGACTTCTCCTGTACATCTATTCCAGTCATTCTTATCCATATGCGCACGAGGACAACCACTTCGTGCACACACTCTTCCAGCACAGGAAAAGTACTGGTCCTTTACAAATGTCTGCAGGGCAATAGTGTTTCCTGATGCGATAACTCCTGAAACAATAGACAACATCATGTTATTTAACGTCATAAAGTTGTATATTTTATACATACCTTTGCCGTTTTGCCTTCTTACTCTCATGCCATTTGTAGCTGCTTTCTCCTGTTCAAAATAGGCATTAATTTCCTTTTGGTACTCAGCCATATCCATCAAATTACTGTCCTGATCAGCTGCAATCTCATCACTTTGGTCTTCAGCTGCAATGGCAGGGTCTTTATCATCAGCTACAACAAGGAATAGTTGTTTGTAAGGCAAAGAGAATGGCAACAAATACACACTTACAACTGTCTTCATCTTCCTCCTCACTGAGGGCCATGTTGTCAGCTTCCACTTTATCTCCCTCCTCGACTTGCTCATTGGTAGTCTTTTGCTCTTCTGCTGGAACAGAATGTGCCATGCCAATGGCTAAGAAGGCAAGTCCCAGAACCCACACTATTTTCATGATGAAGGGTAGCAGGTGGTTGTTGCAGTATGTGTGTACCCTTATTATTCTGCTGGTCTTTAGAAAATCCTGCACTAACCTGAGAAAAGTGTAAAATAATCATCTTTTTATATTCTATCGGGCTAATTTTTGTTGTTTTAAGTGCAGGAAGTTTATTGTTTCGGACATTTGCCTTTCAGTTTTACTCCGAACGACATCTTCAGAACGATATTTTCTGTTTTATGATCTAGGCTCAAAATTTGTGAAACCATTGCAAAAATACAAAATTCCTTGTACAGATGGATTGTACTTAAGAGAATAACAACAGTATAAGTTGCTGATCACTTGCTGGAGGTGTGACTTCCCTTATTAATCAGCTTACAAACTATGCCAAGGCAAGTGGGAGGCATGGTAATTTTTGGGAAAAAAATTAAAAATTAAGAGGTACAAGTTTCAGCTAAGTTTGCATGGTACTATAGCCCAACAAATGTAGTGGAACTACAGACAACAGTTAGTGATCTGGATAATCTCCTTGTTCTTTCTTTCCTAAATTCTTACAATATTGTCCAATTGAAACTTGGACAGTTATAGTGTCATGCTGCAGTTGTGTGGTGGAAAGAGCATGTAAGTGACTTTTCCAGGTCAAAATTGTGCAAAATATTCCTATTAATTCAGCTCTCCTCAGCTGTAGCAGAACGTGTTTTACCATTAATTAAACAGTTTTATTGAGATTCAAATATTTTTGCTGGAAGATTTGAATGTTTCCATATAATTCATAGTGACTAGTGAGGTTTGACGATATCACAGTTTCTTAATAGCTACCTGAACTTGTTATTGTAATCATACCTACAATTAAGAATTTTATGGAATAGCTAATAGCTCCATTTTTTGGAGTAATAACATTTTTTAAATAAATAAGGAATAATAAAAAATTTTTTTTAGCATAATTGGGCAGGCCCTATTCATGCCATGAACGATTTTGTGCACTTAGGGAGCAGCTAAGCGGTAAGAAAAAAAGAATTCATAGGTCAGTTGGTAATAATTTACATTTTTTGTATATTCTAACGCGGTATGCTGTTGAGTCGCTCAAGAAGAGAAAATGTTTGGAAAAATTCTCCAGATGACTTGTTGACTCTGAGACTGAGCTAACAGCACTCCCAATATTTCAAACTTTTCCCATTTTGGAAGTACAATAAAAAAAAGTGGCCAACACAAATCCAAGTAGCTTTAATCAAGTAATGAAAATCTCTACCTAATACTGTAACCACATTTCTATGTGTTTAGTTATGTCATTTTGTTGTGAAAGAAAAAGAAAAAATACACCATTGATTTTCTTTTATAATTGTGGATTATATGGACTTACTATTCTCATTTTCTCCTTTATTATTCTTTTGAATGTTTATAATATTCTAGAATTATTCCACTGTGCAATTTTCTGTCTATTATCGCAGAAAAAAATGCTAGCATAATCTGGCAGGGCTTAATCACCAGTAGAATGACTCATATAGATAAAATAAAACAATTGAAAGATGAGTAGCTGGCATGATTTTATTGTAAGAATTATATACATCAAAACTTGCAATGATGTTTCATATGGAAAAATATAAATTTACTATTCAATCAATTAATGTTCCACCACATTTAAAAGTTTACATTAAATTTTAGTTTGAATACCACAAAAAAAACATCCATTATATAAAATTGGAATCTGTCTGTATATGGCTGTATATTTGGACACTAGAGTAGGAGATTACATACATCAAGCAGTGGTAATAGCTATTCAAGCAGGCAAGTGTATAATATAGCTATATGGCTGAGAACCAGTGATGGTTCGGGATTAAACAGTTGAAACAGCATCAGATGGAGTTTATTTGTTTTCAATGGAAGACAAACATACATGATTCATATGGAGTGAACAGGGTACACTCCATAATTAGAAACAATTCTGTTCTGATTACTGCTTACATTGTTGTGATTTTTAAGTTTCAACTGCCACCAATTTATGTAGAATGGAGAGATTAATCAGGGACCAAGAGGGTGATCCATTCCTAGGTACTTCACCAATAGGGATCACATAACCTATCAATAAAAGTTACAGCTCCGTTGACAATGAAAGATTAGAGGGGTTACTTTCAACTTAAAGTCAGAACTAATCAATGGTGTAGGTAATGTTTCCATATGGGGGGCTCCAAAGGCATTTTTTTTGTGGTTAAAATAGTTTGTGTGAGAAATTATCTCGTGACATAGTGCCCCAAAATTATTGGGGGACTCTAGCCCTCGGAGTCTCCCCCTCCTCTGCCACTGCTAATCATTCCAAAATGAGATATCAAAGAGTTTGAAAAAGATAATATTCTTGTGATACCACTCAGGTTAAAATCACAAAATATTTTTCAGAAAACAATACTAAGGATCTACTCTACAAATCTGCCACAGGACAAAAGTAGAATTTCAGTCACATATTTAGGAAACTTCATCTTTTCTCCACCTTTCCAGAGGATAGGGCTAAAATGTCCTGACATGCAGAGTATTTAGCCCTCCCAATACCTGAAAGGTGGTGAAAATATGAAATTTCCAAAATACAGACTATAGGGGAGTCTGCATTTGCCCTGTGTGCTTTCATTAGGACTCGGAATCTAAAGCATGTTATTACATATAACATTTTTTGGATACTATCAGCAACTCTGTGTTGTTCTTATCAAAAGTAAGCATCTACATCTGGAATTTCAATTTCAATGATTAATATAATGTTATTTAAAATATTCTTGCCAATAAAATAGGAACATTAGTATTATTGTTTCATTGAGACTGCTTATTTCAACAAAACTTACATTGTTTTCAAATTCATTAGCTAAATGAGTGGCATTATTGTGTCAATAAATGCCAGATGGTTTAGCTAAATGATTTAGATCTAAAGAAGAATGAATAATAATATTATTTGTTGGACCATTATAAACTTTATAAGTCCTTCTATAAACTTCACCATGGAATCAGGATAAGAAGCTACCTTTTCTGGTTTGCTTATTGAAGAGTATATGTTTACTTCCACTGTGTACAGAAAACTTGCACGCACAGAGATAGATACCTTCACTTTAAGTCTCATCATCCTAATCGTGTTGAGAGAGGTATTGGGAGATGCTTGTATCAGAGAGCTAGGAGGGTAACTAATATGATTGAAAACATGAAGGAAGAAAAGACACCTACACAAAGTACTTCAAAGTAATATTTACGACAACACAACCATTAGGGCAGGCTCTAAAGAGTTATCTTCTAGAGATCACACAGATACTGAGCAAGAGAAAAGTTTGATTCTTACTATTTCATACATAGCAGGATTGAGTGAGAGTATTCAGAGAGTTTGTAGAGACTTTGATATCAAAACAGCATTTAAGTCGGGTAAGAGACTAAGATCACATCTTACTTAAGTCAAAGATACTACACCCATAACCACCAAGTCATCCATAGTGTATAATTTATCCTGCAGCTGTGGTAAAGCATATAGGTGTAACAACTAGAAGGCTTGAGCAGAGAGTGAAAGAACATCAGGATGCTTGTAAGAGAGGTGATGAGAAGGTTTCAGCCATTGCTGAACATGCTTGGCAACAACATCACCCCATTAAATGGGAAGAGGTAAGAGTTGTAGACAGAGCCACTAAGAATCGTGAGTTAAAGATTGAGGAATCTCTACACACACAGATGATACCAGACAACAATAAGAGACCTAGGTTTAGAGCTTCCAGGATGCTGGCTGTCTATGCTGCATGCAAATCACCCTTCAGGATATAATAAACAGTAAGTGTACCCTCCAGTATAATCTTGCTGTTTACATTGTGTTATTACAGAGAGTTTGACCTCTCTTGACCCCTGAAGAGGACTTCAGCAAGAAGTCGAAACATCAGGTTAAGTTTTAATTAACATAGTATTGGCTGTTAGAATGAGAAAATTTGCTATTAACATTAAAGTGTTTGCAATATCTTGTTTTTAATATTATGTGTGCATGAGAAAGATAATTTTTAGAGAGAATTTCAACTACTTGTTTCTTCCTTTTTTGCCCTAATCAGGGTCTAATATTTAATTCTAGATGAAAAATTATTTACTGGCCATAAAATAGGAGTTTGAAGCAAGTGATAAATGTAAACCTGAATGTCAGAATATAGCTACCAAATAATTTCTATTCAAATTACTATTTAAAAGTATTATGTGCACTATTTCAAAATATTATATAGCTTCTTTACATATACAAGTTGTTAAAATATTAAAGGAGCAAATCTACATGTTCTAAAAGTGCACTCTCAGCAACTGCTCTTCTAAAGTCAACTTTTGTTGTTGTTGTTGTTGTTGTTTTGCTTCAACTGCTGGCATTATAAAATGACAAGAAAAATAGTATGTACAGTGTCTGCAGCATGGTTGCTTCAAGATTTAGAAGAGCTGCTGGTGAAGTAAATAGTGCACATAGGGTTTCCAGTAGGCAATGATTACAAAACTGTCTTCTTCTCTCATGCTACTTGCTTAAACTTTATACTGCCAAACCTGATGTATGTGATTTGCTTTCAGCGCACCAGCAGGTCCAAATACTGTATTTAAATTGTTCATTAAGTAACCACTTTCATATGTATTTTGGCATCCTGGATAGCTCACTCCTCACTTGACTGGACAATTTTCCCATTTTGAGCTCTGTAAAGATGTTATTCAAGTGACATTGGTATGTGTATGTCAAGCTCACGGTTTGCATAGACTATATATATAGCTGTGAGATTAGGATCGTGCAGGCTCATAGGCAGGATTTCAAAAAAAGAGTATTATTATAATAAGGACAGATTATGGAAGCTATATGCTCATTTATTGGCTATACCTTCTATAATGAAAATTCAATTGTATTACACTCATTTGGAATAAACACGCTTTTCCAGTCTGCATGGTTAAATAATTCCTATATTTCATCAGTGTTTAACATAGTCTATAAAAATGCAACTTTTCATTTCATTTTGAACTAGTAGACTGCATGTATATAACCGCCAATGTCAATGGTCTGTGAAATGATGGGTGCATCTGTAAATTGTCTAATCAACCCCCTCTAATGCAGCTGCATCATTTTTTATTTATTTATACAGTGTATGTAAAACAATTTGACTGTAAACAGGTAATGCCTTTTGGTAATGTAGCTATAAACATCCTCCGAAGTAAATAAGAAAAGAAAAAAAGACGCTAAATGCAGGAATATTTCCAGCATTTTCAAATGTGTTTCTGCAGTTGTCAAAAGCTGAATTGTTCCTGCATTTTAAAAATGTAGAAATGTTTCATACATTTTGGAAATGCAGGAATATTTCTAGTATTATTCAAATGTGTTTCTGCAGTTGTCAAAAGTTGAATTGTTCCTACATTTAAAAAATGTAGAAATGTTTCCCACATTTTGGTAATGCAGGAATATTTCTAGCATTATTCAAATGTGTTTCTGCAGTTGTCAAAAGCTGAAATGTTCCTACATTTTTAAAAAATGTAGAAATGTTTCCTACATTTTGGAAATGCAGGAATATTTCCTACATTTTTCCAATGTGTTTCTGCAGTTGCCAAAAGCTGAATTGTTCCTGCATTTTAAAAATGCAGAAATGTTTCCTACATTTTGGATGCAGGAATATTTCCAGCATTTCAAAGTAAGTTTCTGCAGTTGTCAAAAGCTGAATTGTTCCTACATTTTAATAATGCAGCAATGTTTCCTACATTTTGGAATTTTTTTTTTTCCAGCATTTTTCAAATGTGTTTCTGAAGTTGTCAAAAGCTTGAATTGTTCCTACATTTTAAAAATGTAGCAATGTTTCCTACATTTTGGGAATGCAGGAACATTTCTAGTATTATTCAAATGTGTTTCTGCAGTTGTCAAAAGCTGAATTGTTCCTACATTTTAAAAATGCAGCAATGTTTCCTACATTTTGGAATATTTCCAGCATTTTTCAAATGTGTTTCTGAAGTTGTCAAAAGCTTGAATTGTTCCTACATTTTAAAAATGTAGCAATGTTTCCTACATTTTGGAAATACAGGAATATTTCCAGCATTATTCAAATGTGTTTCTGCTGTTGTCAAAAGCTTGAATTGTTCCTACATTTAAAAAATGTAAAATGTTTCCTACATTTTGGAAATGCAGGAATATTTCCAGCATTATTCAAATGTATTTCTGCAGTTGTCAAAAGCTGAATTGTTCCTACATTTTAAAAAAATGTAGAAATGTTTCCCACATTTTGGAAATGCAGGAATATTTCCTACATTTTTCCAATGTGTTTCTGCAGTTGTCAAAAGCTGAATTGTTCCTGCATTCAAAAAATGCAGAATGTTTCCTACATTTTGGAAATGCAGGAATATTTCCAGCATTTTTCAAAAGTGTTTCTGCAGTTGTCAAAAGCTGAATTGTTCTTACATTTAAAAAAAATGCAGAATGTTTCCCACATTTTGGAAATGCAGGAATATTTCCAGCATTTTTCAAAAGTGTTTCTGCAGTTGTCAAAAGCTTGAATTGTTCTTACATTTAAAAAAAATGCAGAATGTTTCCCACATTTTGGAAATGCAGGAATATTTCCTACATTTTTCCAATGTGTTTCTGCAGTTGTCAAAAGCTGAATTGTTCCTACATTTTAAAAATGCAGAAATGTTTCATTTTGGAAATGGAGGAATATTTCCAGCAATTTTTCAAATGTATTTCTGCAGTTGAGGCTGTGTCGACGAAAACTGGAATCTGTTTTGAGCTCTCTACTCCATCAATTAGCTGTTCTTAATAGTTGATACCTACAAATATAATTTTATATAAATATTATAATCTTGTAATCTTAATCTTAAATGATTCAAGCACTTTCACCTTTTATTGGCTGAGATTTTGTTTTCTGACTGAGCTGATGAGCATGTTCAAGCCAGTTAGTCCACCAGGTAGAGGCATTGACAGTTGCTTTACTTAAATGTCTTTAATCCATTTCAAAGTATTTTCCAATAATTTCAAATTTTCAGGATATAATAGGGTGGCCACCATCAATGGCAACTTGCTGGGAATAGTGTTGCCATTGGGAAGAAAAGCAAGCCCACTTTGAGGCAATCAGAATGGGTCGGTACTCCATTCTTTATAAAACATGACACACTCTCCTGATTCATTACGTTGAAACTTGAATTGCTGTGCCTTAAGATGGTCATGGAGTAGAGGAGTTTGATGTGCCTTAAGATGGTCATGGAGTAGAGGAGTTTGATGTGCCTTAAGATGGTCATGGAGTAGAGGAGTTTGATGTGCCTTAAGATGGTCATGGAGTAGAGGAGTTTGATGTGCCTTAAGATGGTCATGGAGTAGAGGAGTTTGATCTGCCTTAAGATGGTCATGGAGTAGAGGAGTTTGATCTGACATCCAATCCTTGACATCAGTTACAGAATCCAAAACCACCACTTGTAGGAGGTGGTGAGAAAGAAACTACTATACTTTGACAAAGATCTGGAAGAAACAAAACAAGGAAAAGTGTACAGTTTCATGTAGCTTATAACTATGCTAGGTTAGGTGACCTGGAATAGTCAGTGCATTGCGATGTTGCAGTGTTCGAGATATGCATGAAAATGTTTGGTCTATGTCCTCATGAGTATATCCAACTGGTAGGAATCCAAACTTCACCTACACATATAAATATCTATATCAACCTGGGATCAGTCAAATCAAATCCTAAATACCTTTTTCTGAACACTCCCAATTCAACCAATATAGCAGCAAATGTGAGTGTAAACTTGTTCTTATTGTCACGACAAGTATTATCCATCTGAATATACAGCATTTCTGGTAATCCATCCTGCAGCTTATATTTTTACATCACTATGAATCACTTTACATCATATTGATAGAATTCTTACCTTCAACTGATAAAATACTCGTAATAAAACTTCCACAGGCAGATTGTCCACTGTCATAGTTAAATTGTCCACTGTCTACACTGTAAACCAAAAGGTGTGTAGTTCACACCAAATTAAACGTGAATCACTTGTAACAATAGTCACACCAAAATATGGTGTGATGCGCACACCTCATTGTTTGGGTGTGAAGTACACACCAAATTTAGTGTGAATTCTCACCACAATCACTATGAACTCATACTTACATTAATGCTGAATTTTTTTAAGTTACATTGATTCTAGTAATACATATTATCAACATTTTTTTCCAAAAAGAGATTGGTGTAATCCCAGATCTCATTAATCAGACGACTAAAATCTTAGTCAACTCTCTTATCTAGCACACAAGTGTACAAAACATTTATAAGGTAGATTACAATGATAATAGCATTGGTTTTTGCCTGCACATGAATATAATTAATGTTCGGAAAAGGGTCCATGCTATTCCATTGAGTGTGAATTTCACACTAAGTGTGCATTCACACTAGGAAAAAAGTGTGAAGGACACACTATGCATAGGTGGTAGGCATTCACACCACCAGTTTGGTGTGAATTTGGTGGGTTTTCATGCTATAATTTTTACAGTGTATGAACATCATAGTGAATCGACCATGAACTTTAACTCCAGTGATATGTGTTTCCAGCCTGTAAGCACCAGCCATCACTTTGGGGTTGTTGACAATGTGGGGTATTTTTGTTTAAAAAAAATGCCTGAAATTATTGTAAAGCCCTTTAGCTACACACTGATGATAGCACAAGATTTGGGCTACTATGCAATATTCAGAAGTTACACAAACTCATAGCTAAAAAATAATGACACTATAAATTACAAAACTAGCTAGCTATCTGAACCAATACAACTAAAGCATATTAGCTACCTCTTGTTCTGTTCCTTGTGGGGGTTAGTCAATAAGGGAAGCATCTCCAGGCCACAAGCTGAAGAACCATTGCTGCAATCAGAACTAAACAATAAGCATCCATCAACTTCCATCTTGAACTCCATTCAAGAATTTGAATTTTGCCTATTGTCCAATGAGCTTGCTGGAAGCTCAGGAAGTAATTAACACCATATGTTTTTTTTTATAGCCTGTAGCCAATAGAATTCAGTGTTCAGTAAAATGGCTTCAATTCAGGCAGTGAACATTATTTTTTAGAATGTGTAAATGTTTCTTCAAAACCTTGGCATTTGACTTTCTTCACACAAGACAAGCAAGTTTTTCTTTGGAAAAAAGGAAGTCAAATGAAGTTAACCAATGGTGTTTCCAGTGGACCTGTTGTACATGCATCTGTTAGGAGTGCAGATGTCATAAACGTGAGTATTTTAATAGTCATTGCTATAATACTACCATTTTAGCTGCCTACATTGATTAGTTAGGCTTCCACAATTTGGAGTTTTTTTGGTGCGACAAAGAATAAACTAGCTAGCATAATGTCTGTGTGTTTCTAGCAAGCTACCATCAACATTTTGTTTGATAATTTGTTTCCTCAGTGTAAAGGTCATGACAAAGGTGGGAGCAATAAATATAGTTTTAATTGCCGACTTGCCAACTTTACAAAGGATGCTAATGATTTCTGTGCGGAAATGGCTCCTTATCTTTCTGATGTGATGACCTTTTGTGCCAGTCTATCTTCAAAGACAATGAAGCCACAGATGGAGACATATCAATTTTGTCTAACGATCCAGCCTCTTCACAAGGAAGGAAGAGATGCAGAAGTACTGCTGAAGCTATTGATCCACCTAATGCTAAGAGGACCAAGAAAGGGTATAAAGAGCAAAAACGTGATCTAGAAGAAAAAATTCCATATCAAATAGGTGAGATATCATGTGTTCTTTTTTTTATTGCTTTGTATTTGTGGTGTCATTGACAAGCATTTATAGTAACTATTTAGATTATTGTCAGGATAGTAGGGAATACATGTATATTAAGTGTATTTCTTAGTAGAATGGGAATGCATATGCAAAGCAATTGGGAAATAATTTTTTTCTATTTTTATATCTTGGATCTTGACCTTACCATGCATTGACAGAAAACTTGCCTCAATTGCTGTTTGATCCGAGAAACACCTGACTTGAATTGAGTAGCGCTAAATCAAGGAAACTTAACCAATGATGGAAGCTTTCTTTTTTATCTTACTATTATAATTGATATAAGCTTTATGCTCACAACCTAATCATACTAATTTTTTTTTTCTAGCCATTGTGGGTCTATTGTGTATGTATGTTTGTTTGGGTTGCATGTGCTTGGGATAGTGTACAATGAATAGTTACATGGTGTGTATTTGTGCTAAAGTAGTGTCCCCATGCAAGTAAACCACATTTATTAATTAGGACTTAATTATTATTTTGGTGCTCATAGCAAACTTCTACTGCTTGCCTTTTTGCTGGGCTGAATATCATCTAGATACATGGGCTGGCTTCTGGGAGACTGACATATACATTCATGCTGCACACATGTTACACCCATTCTTATACACATACACACATACATATATACCACACTATGTACATGTTGAGCCGACTGAAATTTGATCATGCTGGAGGAGATTTGTGAAAGGAGGAAATAATGAGTGTAGTGGGAGGAGTAATTTGTAAACAGTTTGTGTATAAGGAAGATTCGTTTGACTCTTTGGTACCAATTTAACAAAGCTGCTAATACTACTACACATTGTGGGTTACCTTCCTATTGACACAGATAATTGAGGTTTCATGGGTTTGAACTAGTCACTGGGGTACTTATGCAACTATTTCTCTGTGATGTTTCCTAATTGTCCTGCATCACAATTATTATTAATGAAATCAGAGGTCTTTGCTGATTGGTGCCAGGCCTAAGCTACCAGTCAGAGAAGCCTAATGGAGAAAAGGAAGAGAAAAACATTTTTTTTGCCAGGGTTTGCTATCAAGCCACAAGTTGTATTCAGGATTACCCAAATTCATAAACCACAATAACCACAAAGTTCATGTGTGCCTGGCAGCAGGTTGGACTGTGATGCACTCATTAAAAACAATATCATATTCTTTTTCCAAGATTTGCCAGGACTACAGAGTTTTTTATATTACTCAATCAATTGGAAAGCTTTAAGCCAAACTTGATGATGAAGGCAAAAGTAGTAAGTAGTAGTTAAATGAAAAAAATTAAATACATGATATACAACTGATGTCTCAACTTCTTACCACGCAATGAGGCTGACAACAATAACTTAAATTACAAATGTGTGCTTATAGAGAGAGTATGGGTGGTCTCAGCAAAAGAGTGAAGTCACTTGATGGGTGCTTGGAATTGAATGAGTAAATAGAGGGCAAGCTAGAACAGCTGGTTGGCTGGGTATGGAATGTTAGCCACAGGTAATTAATTAACTAACAGTCATTATGCTTTACAATTAAAAAGTCTTTGCATGTGTTGCTAGTTTATTTATTATTATTATTTTTTTATGTTGCAACCTCTTGAAAATTTCAGCCCATGTCCCAGTGTGGTGGTTCTATCTGGAGATGTATATAAATGTGTTTGTATGATGCATGCAGTATATAGTGTGTATGCATGTGTACTTCTGTGCTGAAATGTTGCATACCCGTAGCCAGGGGGGGTTCGAGGGGTTCGGTCGAACCCCCATTTAGAGTGACCGGAAGTAAATATTTTAGCCACACCCCACATATAACTTCTGGAATTATAGTCATCTGTTCAATCGTGCTGAACCTGAGCTTGAATTATCTGCTGTTTCTGGCCTAGTCTGAGTCCAAGTGACCTAATAAACATTCAGCTCCTTGGATACAAAATTTCGCTCTCATATCGGCTTGAGTAAAGCTTGCTACCTTACATCTATTCTATATAAAGTGTAACGTAATGCACTTTAGTAGGAGTAATAGTACCGGCAGGCGTACGATTCGATATTAATAGCACAAGCAACGGATTTTTTTCAACAGATTAGAAAGGGAGCCGTCGGAAGTGTCTGAGAAAGTTAACCCTCAAATATACAGATAGTAAGTGCACTATCTAGTGTAGCTACACTGCAAATGATTAAAAAAAAAGACACTGGTCTACTTGATAGTACGGGTAACCTGTTCTATTAATGATCAGTAGCGCTCGCAAAGCTATTGAAATAGGACTCGGATTTGCCTCGTGTTATTTTAATCGAGTTGTCTAATAGGGGTATAGCTTCTGCGCTAAAGAATGACGTTGTCTCCAACTAGAAACTACAACTGTACATTTCCAAGGCTAGAGAGTTGCATGTTTGCGCACTTACTCTTACTTAAGCTACCGTGACATTTCACTTTGTCCAGTGCTATTTCACTCATTTATAGCGATTTTTCCAATACATTTTGAACGGGCAGTTCACACGCCGTACTATTAAGGCGAATTAATGTTGCACTGTTTATATACAGCTCAACCGTAATGCACGAGAATAATACCGCTTTTCTCTCGAATATCAACAGTGTTTAATGAATTATAGTTTTGAAGTAGAATACCTAGAACAAATTATAAGCTTTAGTGCACTTATCTTTCGTTTTTTAGTAAGAAAAATTAACGAGGAAACAAAAGTAGGTGTGGCTTATTGCGTCTTAAAATCCGAACCCCCCAATGGGAACCTCTGGCTACGGGCCTGTGTTGAAAGGATATTTCCATCAGTATAATAATATATCTCTACAGTGAGCCGTAACCTTTTTAATTGGTGTATTTTCTCAAGCTGAGATGATATGTAGCTATAACAATTTGTCAATCTTTATGAAGCACTACTGCCCCAATCGAATACTAGTGGTGTGCTTGAGCACAAATGGCGAGCGAGCCTAAAGACTATACTATTTTTATTGAATTCTAACACTGAAGCTACTGAAAATAAGGTCCAGTTTTTAAATTTAGCATACAGGGTAAAGGGATTTCAGTGCCATAGTAACAACTCTCTGTAACTGCTTGAATTGAAGGAAAAAACAACAACAACAAAACAATACGCGTTATTTAAAAGTTTTCTTTGTGATATTCTTTAGCTAAGTAGTGGTTGTAACACACAATGCTTTGACACAGCTGGACATGCACCTACACAGACTTCCTTGGCAGTAGTCTAGTGGACAATGTATTTTCAGGTAAATACTGTGCGCACGGCTTATAACTATGACAAAGAGCGCATTGACTTACCACCGCCACTAACTCGAATAGAAATGGAAGTCCCTTAAGTTGTCAAGTATTAACTGCACCCGCAAAAGAATTCAAAACGGTAAACAATTCAATTTTTAGGGTGATACGGGTACTGATCGATAAACCAGAGGATTCTGTTTAGTGCAATTTGGGACGGGGTCGAACAAATAACTAACACAAAAACGCGAGGGTCAAAGTACAAAATGACATACATACGTCCAAACATATATACAAATAAACTAGTGGTATGCTTGAGCACAAATGGCGAGCGAGCCTGATGGTTAGGTAACATAAAATGTTACTAATGTTTTAGCTTACTTCATGCAAACACTATAATAGCAGTTATGACATCTGATTTCAGCAAACAAATACAAAATCACTCTCCTTGCATCATTCTTGAGTATTGATAACTTCTGTAGTATCAAATTGAAGTTACTTTGACCATCTGAATTACCTTGAATTCTTGACAAGCTCTCACCTACAAAAACAAAAGACAATCAATTTTAGCACACAAATACAAAATTACTTTCTTACCGCATTTTCTTGAGCAGTGGTAACTTTTGTAGTACCAAATTTGAGCCAATCTGACTATTTGAATTTACCAGTCACTGTTGACTAGCTCTTAGCTACAAAAAAGAAAGGCCAGAGTTAATTTTGCATATTTAGCTAACAAATATGGAAATGCGTACTTATCTCAGCTTCCCTCGAGAAGTAGTAGCTTCCATAGCATTAATACTACGGTATTCTGACTACCAACGGCTCTTGACAACCAACAACCGGCACTCGTATCCCCCCATAAAACGGCGAAGTTTTGAATTAAGTCTGGAAAAGGGTCTTCAATGCCATAGTAACCGGTCGAATCAACTTTTTGTTTCTTGAAAAGCAAGCATTTTCGAGGGAATTTTCTCACACTTTGGAGCTTAAGTATAAAGTAAGGCTTGCTTAATCCTGTAGTTTCAGAATAAACTGGGGTCAAGCCTAAAAAGCCGTGTTTTTTGGAGAAAAGAGTTCCCCGCGCGAGCGTTTAAAGGGCATACGTACCATCCCACATACATATATACATACTAGTGGTGTGCTTGAGCACAAATGGCGAGCGAGCCTTAAACTACTCTATTGTTATTCAAACTACTAAAATAAAGTCGCGTTGTTAAATTACGCATGTACGGTAAAGGGGTTTCAATGCCATAGTAACCACTCCCCTCAACTGTTTGAATTGAAAAAGAAGCAACAAAATCAAGTCACGTTATTTAAAATTTTCTTTGTGATATTCTTAATAGTAATTGTAACGCACAATACTTTCACACAACTGAACATACCTACGCAAGACTTACCTTCGTGGTTCGTCTAGTGGACAATGAATTTTCAAGTAAATACTGTTGAGTAGGGCTTATAACTGTGACAAATAGCGTATTAACTTACCACCGCCACTAACTCGAATAGAAATGGAGCTCCCATACGTTTTTGCGTTTTAACTGCACCCGCAAAACAATTCAAAGCCGTAAACAATTCAATTTCTAAGGTGATACGGGTAATGGTCGCTAAACCAGAGGATTCTGTTTAGTGAAGTTTTCGAACGCGGAGCGAACACAAAAATACGGAGGGTCAAAGTACAAAATGACATACATACGTCCAAACATATATATAAACTAGTGGTGTGCTTGAGCACAAATGGCGAGCGAGCCTGATGTTAGGTAACATAAAACTAAGTATTGTTACTATGTTTTAGCTTAGTTCATGCAAACACTATAAAAGCAGTTATGACCTTTTATTTCAGCAAACAAATACAAAATCACTCTCTTACCTGATTAATGGTAACTTTTGTAGTATCAAACATCAACCATTCTGATAATCTCAAACACCAAACTCTTGAACAAGCTCTCAGCTACGATAAAAAAATAAACCAGTGTAAATTTAGCCAACAAATATGGAATTACTACTTACATCATTCTTGAGTATTGATAACTTCTGTAGTATCAAATTGAAGTTACTTTGACCATCTGAATTACCTTGAATTCTTGACAACAAGCTCTCACCTACAAAAACAAAAACAATCAATTTTAGCACACAAATACAAAATTATTTTCTTACCTCATTTTCTTGAGCAGTGGTAACTTTTGTAGTACCAAATTTGATCCAATCTGACTATTTGAATTTACCAGTCACTGTTGACAAGCTCTTAGCTACAAAAAAGAAAGGCCAGAGTTAATTTTGCATATTTAGCTAACAAATATGGAATTGCGTACTTACCTCAGCTTCCCTCGAGAAGTAGTAGCTTCCTTAGCATTAATACTACGGCATTCTGACTACCAACAGCTCTTGACAACCAACAACCGGCACTCCGTACCCCCCATAAAACGGCGAAGTTTTGAAATTAAGTCTGGAAAAGGGTCTTCAATGCCATAGTAACCGGTCGAATCAACTTTTTGTTTCTTGAAAAGCAAGCATTTTCGCAGGAATTTTCTCACACTTTGGAGCTTAAGTATAAAGTAAGGTTTGCTTAATGCTGTAGTTTCAGAATAAACTGGAGTCAAGCCTAAATAGCCGTGTTTTTAGGAGAAAACAGTTCCCCGCGCGCGCGTTTAAAGAGCATACGTACCATCCATACATACATACATATATACTAGTGGTGTGCTTGAGCACAAATGGCGAGCGAGCCTTAAACTACACTATTGTTAAATTTGATTTTAACAACTAACACTCAAGCTATTAAAATAAAGTCGAGTTTAAATTACGTATGAGGTAAAGGGGTTTCAATGTCATAGTAACCGCTCCCGCAACAGTTTGAATTGAAAAAGAAGCAACAAAATCAAATCACGTAATTTAAAATTTTCTTTGTGATATTCTTAATAGTAGTTGTAACGCACAATACTTTCACACAACTGAACATACCTACGCAAGACTTACCTTCGTGGTTCGTCTAGTGGACAATGCATTTTTAAGTAAATACTGTTGAGTAGGGCTTATAACTGTGACAAATAGCGCATTAACTTACCACCGCCACTAACTCGAATAGAAATGGAGCTCCCACACGATTTTGAGTTTTAACAGCACCCGCAAAACAATTCAAAGCCGTAAACAATTCAATTTCTAAGGTGATACGGGTAATGGTCGCTAAACCGGAGGATTCTGTTTAGTGAAGTTTGGGACGGGGTCGAACGCGGAGCGAACACAAAAATACGGAGGGTCAAAGTACAAAATGACATACGTACGTCCGTATATAAATAAATAAACAAACATCCCCGATTTTTTCATTTTTACCCCTGTAAGTGTCTCGCTCGCTACGCTCGCTCGCCAATAACATATACCCGATTTTGCATTATCCACCCCTAATACTGTCTCGCTCGCTTCGCTCGCTCGCCAATAAACATCCCCGATTTTTTCATTTTTACCCCTGTAAGTGTCTCGCTCGCTACGCTCGCTCGCCAATTATGTACAATCTAAGCTATTGTATCAGCTACCAAATACTGAGGTCCATTTTTATTTCAATGTTTTGATCAATCTGATGGTTGCTAAATAACTTTCGCTACTCTAAGAAGATTATGAGGCCAGTCCGTCATATATATTTATACACAAATATTCAAGGTTGTTGCTTTTATTAGGGCAATGACCTTTATGCTTCTTCAATTTTCCAAGACTTGTAAATTAAATGTGACTTGTTTTAATTACTGTGTACTAACACTCATGGATATAGCTAATTAATTATGCCCTTGAACCTATTTAGAATATGTGACTGGCTTCAATTTCTACATATTGAAACTCGTGAATATCATTACTTTGAAAAGGTGGTTCACAGAACCCCCCTGAATCCCCACTGTACCTACACAACTACATTCTCTGGGAGAAAGGTCCTTCAAAGATTGATCTTATTTCAGTTTATAATTATGGTGTGTTTGTTATAGGAGGTTGTGGGATAATATTATGAACTGTTGAATAACATTTTAACATTTTGTGTAAAGTAGTTGTCACGACAACATAGCATTTATGTCTAATTACATGACGTTATTATTACCCTGAAATATCACGTAGCCAGATTGGTGTTTATCTCAGGTGTGTACAATCTTTCTTTTTGATTTGCTGAAGGAGCCTCTGATTACTACCAAGTGGGGAGGTAAAGGAATGGTTTGTACAATATTTAGTGAACATGTTAAAAGAAGAGGAGACTGACCATGAAGACTGACTGATCCCCTACTTGTGATTGCATCATGCAGTGCCAATGAATTCAGGGCTGTAAATGGACATAATTATACTTATGAGGTAAAGTCGTTCAGTAAGCTATTAAAGTTAAGTATACATTATAAACATAATAGGTAATTGGAGGAGTACAGCAATGGCATGCCATAAGGAATATTAATACTATGAGAACGTGCAACATAGCCAGTAGGAAATGTGCAATATATGGAAATGGCATTCCAAGGATGGCGGCCATGATGTTGGCAAAGCAGCACAACAAATTCAACAGTATTCAACGTTCCACTGGATTTGCAGAACTGACGGCATGTTGTTGAAAGTTATATTTCGTGCATTTTGCTATGGACAGATGACGGTAAAACTAACTTACCCAGGGAGAGATATAACTCAAAAAAATATATTGCATTTCAGCAAGAATGTTTGGCTTTATTGACAACTTCCCAAATTGTAAAATCTTTTTTTTTTTTTTTTTTTTTGCTATATGCTGTATTTAACAGAATCAAGCAATTATAGAGCAGGCCATACAGATGGCACTACAGCCTGCTGCAGTCTATCATAAAATGCAGGATGTTTCAAGGAGATATGAGTTGGGAAAGTTAAAAGGCCAAAATGAAAGATTGATGATTGGAGGAACCCTTCAAAAAGCTCTCCAAGGAAAGTATTCTTTCAAGCTGTCTCACTTCAAGTGTTTCCAGGGCTTATTTCTAGCAAACAAAAGCAAGAAATTTTCTGGCAAAACAAGTGCAGGAAAATTTCCTGCAAAAAATAATGCGGGAAATTTTCTGGCAAAACAAGTGCAGGAAAATTTCCTGCAAAAAATAATGCAGGAAATTTTCTGGTGCACCAAGTGCACGTATCTTTCTTGCAAAATATGTAGAGGAAATTTTATGCTAATGGGACATATTTCGTCAAACTTTCATGGTGCAGGAAAATTTCCTACAACCAATATGAAAAGTTTTATGGTTACCATATGTGTGGGTTTCTTGCAATCAAATAGCAGACAGAGATACTCCTTACATTTTAATACTCTCCTTATGTATTTGTCTTCATCATAATTTCTTTCACTTTATCATTAAGTTTGGTATCTTATTGATACCATTTGCAGAACCCTTTTTACTTTATGAAAATTATGGTAAGTATTTTTCAAGACATGGCTACTATCATTTTCATATTTGGAGTATCAATGTGAGAAATATCCAACATTTTGATGCACTTATTTTTATATTGAAAATACTCTATGAGCGATCCTTCCTACATTTTGCTTGTAATACTCTCATTCATGTATATTGTAATGATTATATGAAGAATCTTTCCTGCATTTTGACAGTGTAATTTGTATATCCTGGGAACTAAGAAGGAAATTGTCCTACGGTTTTGTTAATTTGTTGTAGATTTGGATAGTGTATATAAGAAATTTCCTGCATTTTAAAAAAATGAACATAGAAATTGTAAATTCAATTCATTTAAACCTTAATTATGACTCCAGCTTGCTTTTTTGTTTTCTTATTTTGTTCGGAGAGTGTTTATAGCTACAGATGAGAAAACTTTTTTTATATGAAATCACTGGTGTCCCCAAAACCCCTCCCCCCTTCTCTTTCCTCCTATCCCTTCCACCCTATTCCTTTCACCCCATCCTACGGGCCTGTTTGTATATGGTGCTCCAATAGCTTAGACTATTTACTTTCAATATGTAAAATGTCTATCTGATAAACAGTATTGGGGAAATATTTAATAGGCTATATATGCTGTCTAATTACTTATACATAATATTGTTTGAAACATTTAAACCTAATTTAATTTGTATGTACTATTAGCTAAATCCATTGCACAATTTCTTTAATCAAATACAATAATATAATGATATTCACAAATCAATGAAGTCATTGGTATAAAGTTCATAAAAATAAACAAGAAATTATACAAACAAGAAGCAATACCAAGTACTAAAAGAACTCTGATTGAGTTGTACATGGGTTTGTGAGAGCTAGTTATATATATTTTGCTCTTGAATGATATATAACAAGTTATTTAGGTACTTCATAAATAGCAGGCTCATCAGCTGCAATTTCATACAAGTTTTCAGAGACACTGTGTCTGTCATTGAGGCTATACTCCATGTTGGATTCCCTGTCATCATACTCTGAATTATCTTCTTCTCCATAAATATCATTTTCTACTTTGTGCTCTGCATTTTCCATCTGTTGACAGGTCTTGTTGGAACAAAATATTTGCATGAATAATAAGCTAAATGAACGAGCTATTCTCTAAGTACCCCAGTATAATAATAAATACATGCCTCTGTCATAAATCTGGCACATTCGTAGTGCTATAGCTACTTCAAGAGGTTAGCTAATGATAGTAGCAGTCTTGCTCGTCATGAATTTTACACGCTAAATTATAAAAGTATCAAAATATCTTAGTTTTTAAACTTAATACTTAGCTAGTTATTTTATAGTTAACAGAAGTCTATGTATAATAGTAGTATGCTTATAAGCAAATAGTGAGCCACTTATGTGCATAAGCATTAATTAATTAATGTAGCTACTAATTTGTGTCCTAGCTGTCTTCTAAAATAATTCTAGCTAAATGCTGGTTACACAATTTATTTTACTTTAAAGTTAGCTAATCCAGTAGTAGTTAGACTGCAAGCACTCATCTATACTTCTGTAATTGAGTGAATTATTGAAATTGCACATGGTAAAGGGTTTACATTCCATAGAACCCACTTACAACATAAATAAGTAAAATTTAAGTCAATAGTTGTTTACTGATGTAGCTAGTACCAAAAGGGGTTAGCCTATTGTTTTAACAGTGTTTGATTAAAAATACAAACAGTCATAGCGGTATATTATATATTCAGATAAGTCACATTCATGCATTATCCAAACACAGTGGCATAGGAAGGGGAAGAGGTGTCCGGGGGGCTGGAGCCTTTCCATAATTTTGAAGCACTGCAAGGCAAAGAAGTGATTTTATCACATGAAAACCTTAAAGCCCCTTCCCATCCCCCCTCCCCCTCCTATGAGGCAGGCTTCATTCTTTATATCCACTAAGCATTTAAAAAGTAAAACATAGCAATAAGCAATGCAGATTATCCCGACGTAACTGCATGATGATGTGCACAGCAATGTTTCATTTTACTGAATGCTTCAATTAAACTAACTAACACAGGTATAAGGCTTTGTATTGTGATAGATTGACTTAAATTCCTGACATCCTCAGGGAGGAGCACTGTATATATACAAAGTCCCTGCTTTGGGGACAAGGATATTATAGGTAGTGCCTTATATCTCTCCAGTTGCATTGCCAGGAATGTCTCTGCTTTAAGTTTTAGACACTATACTCTTCATTATTGATTGCATTGTCCATATAATATTATATATGCATATATGTATAACTAACTTTTGCCCAGCTTTTGATTAAACATACATTATAGTACTGTCTTTGCTCACTTTCCAATTATATTTAACTCAGTTGTATGTAAGCAAGCAAAATTAAAGCAGGATTCATATAATTAAGTATTTTGTGTTTGTATGCACTCCTATTTTTTATGACAAGTACGAACAATTTATTGATTATTATTGACTAAGAACTGAAATGAAGTAAACAAACAATAATAATTTAAATAAACATGGTTATCAAATAGCTCGACCAATGAAAATGGTATATGTAAACGCTGTCTTCATAAAAGAAGAAGCTAAACTGACTGTTTTTGCTGTCTTTCTTTTTCTTTTTCTGTGTATTGTGGGCTTACTTCGTTGCTACAGGTGGAATGGGCACTAACGGAGAACTCCAGCAAGCCAAATTTGAAGAATGAAGATCCATCTGGGACGGAGATACAGCTCTGCACGACTTGGTGGCAGGTACCCTCGTAAGGGACACATAACGCCCCGATCCTTCACTCTCAGACGTGCCCTTGCCCACAGTCCTCCTGCTTCGCAGTAACTGCTGGTTAGATGTTTTTGGCGCCAAAGTTAGATGATCCACGTAGAAATTCAGAGCTGGCCACGCGTGAATAGATTGCTGCTTTCGTGAATAGATTGCGTTCGTGAATAGATTGCTTGCGTGAATAGATTGCTTGCGTGAATAGATTGTTTGCGTGAATAGATTGCTTGCGTGAATAGATTGCTTGCGTGAATAGATTGCTTGGGGGGGATCGGTTACGGAGGTTCTGCGGTATTTGGCCAGCGAGCGGAGTATTAGGGGTGGATAATACAAAATCGGGTATATGTTATATGTATTTATACCATGGTTGCTGCGGTAACACCCTTGGATTAAAAGTGATATTTTCCGGTGATTTTTCCTGGGGC
>WLWD01006218.1_pt1 | contig 59567 bp, 48 predicted proteins | sample 6712731 | NCBI WGS metagenome assembly WLWD01 (sample SAMN12718690, study PRJNA576275) | sponge metagenome | isolation source: marine sponge | host: Mycale hentscheli | place: New Zealand: South Island, Marlborough, Capsize Point | collected 2014-11-01 | reverse complement strand
GTGCCATATTATGGATTATTCACTGGCCGAACAAGGGAACTGTGCAAGACTATGCGAACAACTTTGTGAGCTACTCCACTAGAACAAGCCAAAGTGATGTTCATCTAGTCTTTGACAGATATCACGACTACAGCATCAAAAGTGGAGCTAGACAAGAATGAGCTGGTCAATATGCTAGCAGATGCCACCAACTAAGTCTACAAACCCCACTTCCCCCTCAGAAGGTCGCTCTTACTGTGACCAGAAATAAAATTCAACTCATAAATATTATCTGTGAGCAGCTTATTCTCATCTACCAACAGCACCATTCAAATGATATACACAGATTGGTAATCACCAGTCAAGGTGAAGTTCCAGTGGAGGTGCACAGGGGTATTGTTATTACTCGCAATGACTTAAAAACATCGCAAGAGGAGGCTGATGTGATTATAATTCACCAGTTATGTGAATTAGTAGTCAATAATCCACAATGCATCACTGTTGTGTGATGACACTGATGTTTTCCTCCTTCTAGTTCATCATTATGCGGTTCAACAGATGACATGCACTGTTATCATGGAGGGTACCAGCAGTGGAAGAACAGTTGTGGACATTGGAGAGACTGCTAAGAAGCTAGAAACCCAGTTGCTGGCATTACATGCCATTACTGGATGTGATACAGTGGCACAACTTACTGGAATAGGGAAAATCACTGCCATCAAAACACTCCTGGCTGGTCAATCGTTGAAACTGCTAGGTGAAGAGTTGACTAAAAAGGACATAGCAGAAGAGTGTACCCAATTTATAGCTGCATGCTATGGATCGAAGATAAAGAACATGTCACAGCACGAATCGAAGCATGGTCTCGTAAAATGGCTAAACCAAGGCTCTCAAAAGCACCTGAACTCAAAACACTACCACCAACCACAGAAGCATTTGAACAAAATGTTTAAAGGGCACACATCCAGACAGCCATCTGGAAATCAGCAAATGAGCCAGATCCACCTCAACTTAATCCAACAGAGTATGGCTGGACACGTGATGAAGCCACGAAATCACTTAATCCTGTAATGGTCCCCTCTGAGGTGAAAATGGCCCCACCAGAGGTTCTTGAACTTGTTCGATGTGGATGTTCATCCCATGCTCTACAGCAAGATGTAGCTGTTCAGCTTTCAAACTTCCCTGCACACTGTTTTGCAACTGTCATAAAGAAGAAATTTGTGGCAATCAGAACAACAAAGAATATGGTGGTGATGATTGTAATGACAATGATGGTGGTGGTGATGATAATGATATCGTATGACAATATTTGAGTATTATATATATTATACAAATTATGCATCATAATTTTTTATATGACATCTGAGAAAACATGTATTTCACACAAATCTAGCTAGTAACCAAACTTTTAAGTATTGACAAATTCAATTTTAAATGAAATATTGGTTATATGCCATATCTTTGGGTTGCAAAACAGTGTCATATCACCAAACTAATGGCAGAATTGGAATCCTTGAGGTTGAATTGTATGAAAAAGTGCCTTTTTGCAATATTCTAGCTGCTGTAGGTCAACCAAAGTGTACCCACCCCGTAGCAAATATTTTTAATTTCGGCTCTAGCGAGAAACGCTCAAAGATGCCAGAGTGGCATCATTCAGTTTCTTGATCTGGGAGGTCTATAGGTGCCAAAACTGCAAAAAAAACATTGTGTGGACTCTATTGCAAGGTACCCCCCCCCCCCCACCAACCACCCCCCCCCCCCCCCCCCCCCCCCCCCATTCGAAAGACACTAGGGACAGGAAACATTGCCGCGCACTTTAAACCTCAAAATGTTGACTAAGCAAATAGTCATGGGCGCCTCAGTCATGTCCTTTGACCTTTATTGCGCATGCGTTTGCATAGTAAACTTATTTTTCTTTTAGTTATGTAAATTTTTTCCGCAGCCTTTTTCCTTTGCGTTATTCCTTCAATGTGAAGAGAAGCAAGTACTATAAGGGCGATGTACTGGTTCCCCCCTGGCTTATCAAATACTTCAAACAATTGCTATTTGAATGCAGTTTTTCAATGCCTTCTCAACCTTCCTGCAATAGCAGATATAGTAGCGATTATGAAAAGAAAAAACGTGTCTTTTCAGTGTTGTCATTCAGGTAAGACACTTTTTTTTTGTGCAAATGCTGGTGTATGATTCCAAATTACCACTACTTTAATTGTGTACAATCATTAAGTGCATATGAACCACAGTGGTTTCAGATTTTTTTGGAGCATTGTCTAGATTTGACATAGCCAAATGTTATCATAAGCCCAGGATAACTGCTGGCTAGTCACTCCCCAATGTTTCCTATACTTTTTACACAAAAAAAGTCTATTAGCTAAGCAATCATCACTCCCAACTGTTTCTTTATTATATCAAAAACATTTACCTGTTAGCATTCAAAATGCCATTTGATATGCTGCTGTAAAACTATATAAAGTGCACAGTAGTGAAGTGTAGCTACAACACAAAGTGGTTACACAAGTCCAAGTGGTAAGCCACAAAGTACAATTACACTGACAGAAGAAAGGCACAAACAACACTTGATCTGGCAAAAGAAAAAAAAATTAGAGCTAAAGTAGAGTTTGAAAATAATTGCCACTGTAGTCACTAGATGCTATGAGACATGCATTAACTAGTGGAATTATTCATTGAGGAAACAAGGAAAGTGGCACTGTTGTAATTACTGAATGCAGTAAGAGATGATGTATAACTTGAATAGAACATATCTACTATATAGTTTTATAAGTTAGAAGACTGGAATTAGTGTAGAGTTACAGTACATTATTTTTCCATGCCCTACTCTCCATTAACATGTAATCTATTACAATTATGTACATGTCATGCAACACATTTTACTATACAGTTATTTACATTTTCTCTTTCCCATCTTTGCTCATCCTACTATTAAAGTCTGAACGAACCAAGCTATTTCTGCACATAGGTGGCCTTACAACCCAACAGAGGGTGGAATTACACATGTATAAGGCACAAAGTTGACATGTAACATTTAGATTGATCCCGATTAAATCGTAAGCAATAGAAAATCTTGAAATTAACTGCGACATATTAAGAGAATTAAGTAAAAAATGAGCATCCACACTGCTCTTGTAGGTCCCACACTGCTGGATGATATGTACTTGGAAAATTTTATAGAGTTGACAGAGTCTGAACAAGAAAGTGTCACTTGATACTTGGAGAACAATCAGCCCCTCCCTTGAAAAAGAATACACATTATCTCCACCACCCAGATGATTAGGGTAAAAGAAATAACTTTCACTGTACATGAACATCATTCATTCAGAATGTTGTAAGGGCTGTGGTCTCTTTGGGGGTGACTGCCAGCTCACATATATCTCTTGCATTCACCATTTTAGTCAGTTCCTAGTTCTATGTCATTTCCTTGCCTGTGTCTTTACACAAACTTGAAGTGTGTGAAGCTGGGTTGGACTTTAGCATAGCAGCTCGAGTCACTCCGGTGGCAGCGATTATACCGTAGGTGAAGTAACCAGACTTATCCAAGGATCACCATCCTCCCCATCTCCCTCCCCCCCCCCCACCCACATTATATATATATATATATATTGAATATTACTACAAGATAGTCATAGTAATGCAAAATGTACAAGGTAACTATAGTTGGAAAAGGTGAGCTATAACATCCTCACCAAAGATTAAATGAGTGAATATAACAATAGTTCCACTATATGAAACTATCCACACAAAATAGTCGTGAACTTAATGTTTCAGAGAGAACAAATTTGTTTTTGACGATCTACAGTGATTATTTTAGTTCTTAGAACCTTGTGATCCTAAAATGGACTCATTATTGGAGCATTTAAATTCCTTAATACAGCCCATCAGCTGTGTCTGCCTCATCTGTGTTGCAGTATGTGCACAGCAGGTATACCTATGGTAGAAGAAAGTCTTTGGATTGTCAGATAATTACCAAATCATGCAAAGCCCTCAAAGGTAGCCAATTCTGCAAGAATTTTTGTAAAACCCATGTTAGCTATTGAATATTTTTTGTTTAGTCAATGACTATAAATTGGTAAGTGGAGAGCAGCAAGATGCACACGAGTTTTACTCCTACTTTCTAGAGGGCTTGGAACAACATGCAAGGTAGGATATAGCTATGTCATTATTCTGGTTATTCTTGTAAATTACATTCTATCAGCATCAAGAGTGAACTTGTGGAAAGATGCTATGTGTCTGAAGAAAATACAGGAATTCACCATATTCAATATACCGTCATCTATGTAATGTTAGAGTGGAGTGTCATGAGTGTTCACATAGAAGCACCACAACTAACAAATCTCCAATACTTGAGGCATATGTTCAAGTATGAAGTCTTGAAACACAAAAATTATTGTGAATGAATCATGTAATGTATTGCATTTCAGGGATCAAAAACATTCAATGTGCAGGACTTTGTAACTGATTGTTTCCCTACAAGAGAACATGTGGCTGATCATGTGTGCCAACGGTACTAAAGAAAACATATTTATAGCTCATAACTACTATTTACTTATTACCATAGCTGCAAAACAAGGGGACTTACACACAGCTGGAAATATAACAGCAGCACCAAGTCTACTATGCATTCATTTAGATGTCAAATAGGTATGTCAAATGCATTGTCTGTCATTGTATCGTATTTTAAAGTCCCTCAAATGAGCTATTGATAAATATTGCTGGAAAAAATATAAGCACATAGAAACAATGAGGAATATGCTAGAAATAGGGTTTTGTTTGTGCTAGCATTGATTATTAATGATTGTTATTCATGACAAACAACTTCTGGACAATGCAGACACAATTTGAAGCTTCAAACTCAAGTTTGACCAAGATCTAGAGCCAACAATGAATGTTTTCAAAGTGATGTAAATGTTCGAGTGTTTCCACTCTTGACATCCGCAGTTGTTAAAGAACTAAGAAAGACTCCCTGATTATCTGTCAGTTGCAAATGCTAATTTATTAATAAATTCTCTATTTCATTTGGTTAAAAGACCATGAGTACCCTACCCTGTACCTAATTGAGCTTGAGCACGAAAGTATGTGACTTTAATCGAGCATTTACCAGCTGTAGCATAGTATTTTCACTTCTCTCAAACTTACTAAAACATCAAGAAAAGAATACTGAAGAATACATTTCAGCTTTGGTTATGTTGCATAACCACTACTAAAATTTTCTTTCTTTCTTTTTTTTTTCACTTAGCTACTTAACTAATTATCTATCACATGAATTTTTGGTCAAACAATAAATGAGAAATATAGGCACATTTTGAAAGAATTACAGGGTAAGTTTGGGACCAATGGAGTAAGAAATTTATCTATGCCTATCAAGCTTGTAACCCTGACTAGTTACTGCTCTTATCTAAATAGTGACATTATTTCACAACTTTTCTTGGACACTTGTTCTAAATTGATGTTAGCTACATCATGTTTGAAATTAAATTTGAAAATTATTTACTTACATGCTATGATTTGATTTCTTAGAGATGATACTCCTACCATTCAGATACAGGTATTTTGAAAATTTTCATTAGTACCTAATGTCATTGTTTATAATTACTCTAGAATACTACCCTATCTGTCCGAACTATTACTACAAAAGCTTCGTATAGTTTAGTAGGTGCAGTGGTTTTCAGGAGGCTGTCTTCTAAAACCGACATTATACTGCTTTTGTGATGTCTAAAAATAATGAAATGCAGTGGTTTCATGTCGATGACAATGAGGTAAAATACCAAGATCAAAAATAGCTACACAGTTATTTCAGATAGAATTCCTTACAAATCTCAGGTTTTACCAGTCAGTGTAGCTACCGTTACTATGCAGGATCCCTTTGTGCTCTTTTATAAATTGATTCCAAGTAAGTGCTTATTATTTTGTATAAGTGATACTTAATAACTATTCCAAATATATAACTGTCCATGTTATAGACAAAAGAAGTTCATCATTATGCCTCGTTGATATTACCAGATTGCAACCTAAACAATGGTTATCTGATGAAGTTAGTTTCTGGTCATTATTATTAAAGTCTCATTTAGCTATACTCCACAATTACATAGTGAAAAGGGATATGAAGGAGTGAAAACATGGCATCGAAAGGTGATCTTTTCTAACTTTTTGTTTGATAATAAAATTTATTGCAATTCTCTTAGGTGGATTTTATGGCTCAAGACATCATTCTTGCAGTCATAAACAGCAATAGTAATCATTGGACTTTAGTGGTACAAAATTTGATAATAATATTTGAATGTGGAACTATAGGTTGTGGATATCAATCAGAAGAAAGCAGAATATTATGATTCCTTCAATGGAAGCATTGCTCAATGCTGGAAATATTTAAGGTGAGTTATGAATTGTCAGCTAATTACTCACATGTAGTTCCATTTATTTGGCACAACACTTTTCTTGAGCAACGGCTTAAAGATGAAGGAAAAGTAGTACCAGATTGGACTAAATGGCAATACATACAAAAGCAGGCAAGTGTTTGAGGCGGTACATATTTACACCAGAGGTTGCTGGAAGTGAACTTCTGGCTATAATAATTTTTTAAAGTTTCAAATGTGGCAGTTCACATGTAGTCAACATTGCTATACAAGCAATGTTATTCATCCGGCCAAATAATTCTGCTTGAATCAACAGGGAGCCAAAGTTTTCCCAAACCTAGCTGTGTAAGTAAGTTGCATTAAAGTCATAGTTGCAATGACTTTGAGAAATGGGCTGCAAGTCTGTCCTGTTATAAAGGGTTCAGCATATTTAGTGTTGCCTAGTTGTTACCACTATAGCCCTGCTACTAAGCAGGTGTTCAGATTAAAAAATTTAGTAGCCAGCATAACCCACACTGTATGACAATTCCTCACTTATGAAATAGTTTTCATCAACAGTTAAGTTTACATATTGCATCTTTTGCCATTTAATTATACTTTTTTCTATATATATGTGCATTGCTATATTCATGGTTTATCACTTATAGAAAAAGCCACTTCAATCAAATGGCTACGATTGTGGTGTATTTGTTTGCCAGGTATTCACTTTTGTTGCATTTGGATATCTTACTAGTTGTATATTTTAATAGTATGCATTATGTCGAGTATTAGACAACGAGTGGGACTTTGATCAGGTTTGCTTGCAACAGTTAAAAAAAAGAGATAACTAAAGTAGTACTAGTTATTTGATTTTACTACAGGAAAGTCTTGTCATTCTCAGAAAAGTGATGATAGAAGAACTACTCGCTGGGCAGTTAATGTAAGCTGTGAAATCTTAGTGGTATCTTGTTTACAGACAAGCAATATCTTTAGGAATCCTAATCTGCGTAGGAAGTTGTTAAACCTACGAAAGGGTAGAAACAGCACAAAATATTTGGAACCCACAGCAGCACAAAAGTGTCATTATGATAGGTTTGCAGAGGTAAACAAATCTGGTCTCATAGAAACTGATAGTAATATAAGATATGATGATATTCTTGTGATTAATGCACAGACCTAACAATACCAAACAACGAGGAATCAATTGTTGGTAGCACAGAATGTCACTGTGTTGAGCCAAACAGCAAAAAATGTGAAAATTATACCCCATTATCAACAGGTCCTCGTGCTAAAACTCCTACTGCAAGTTCAGATGGTTCAGAATGTGAAAATTCTCCTATAATAATCTCAGGTGACACAGAATGTAAAACTCCCCCTTTATCAAGTACTAATGAAGTACAATATAAATCTCCTCACTCACCTCTTTGTGGTGAAGCTGCTGACTGTAATAGTTTTTTAACTCTATCGGGTTATGCAAACTATAATGACAGCTCAGGTCAAGCAGCTTCTGTTCATACCAATCAATTATTTGTATGTTTAGACTACAATAAAAAGTTCAAGCATTATGCATCTTTATAATATAAACATTCTGCTAATGTTCACAAAAATACATAGGATCCATAAAATGCATGGAACACGACTGTTTATTCACATATGCCAGACTAAATGTACTGCAGGAACACTTAGTAAATGTCCATAACATTGATTTCAAAGAAGAGACTAGAAGATTTGACAGTGAGAAAGGTAATTTTAGTTGCCATGCATGTTGCTATTAGATTTTATAATTGTACATTTGTAGAATTTTTAGAATGGAAATCTAAAGTTGAGAAGACTACAAATGTATATTATAAAAAGAGTTCTGGCATGAAATTGTCAACCAAAAATAAATTTCAATACTATTATTGCAGCAGAAGTGGTTATTTCAACACAAGAGGTATGGGAAAGCGGTGCCTGAAATCACAGGGTACATCAAAAATTGATGCGTATTGTACTTCCAAAATTGTTCTACAATATTATGAAGATTGTATACAGGCCAATTTTGTAACGACACATTATGGTCATGACTTTTCAGTGGGGCATTTAAGACTATCATTACAAGAAAGGGAAGCTATAGCAGGTCAACTATTGCAAGGGGTTAGTTTTGATCATATATTAGATAAAGTGAGGGACAATATTGGTCCAGATATAGCTCGAATTCACCTACTTGTAAAGAAAGACTTAAATAATATAGAAAAAGCCTTCAATATTCATGGATGGAAAAGGCATTCAAGTGACGTTATAAGCGTGCTTTTGTGGGTCAAAGAGATGGAAGGAAAAAAAATAGCACAGTAATTTTTTATAAACAGCAGGGTGAGACTTTCGCTGATATTGGTGTTAACCAAGGTTTAAATAAGGATGACTTTGTCCTAGTTATTCAAACACCAATTCAGGCAGAAGTCTTGCATTTATGTGGCAACAACAAAGTGGTTTGCATTGATTCTACTCATGGTACTAATGGATACGATTTTAAATTAATTAGTATTGTTGTTGTGGATGGGTTTGGGGAAGGTTTTCCTGTGGCATGGTGCTTTTCTAATCGGGAAGATAAGATACTATTGATGAATTTTTTCAGCCACTTAAAGCATCAAATTGGCAATGTTAAACCACAATGGTTTATGTCAGATGATGCTGAACAGTTTTATTCTGTGCAATCCATCACCTGATAAGAATTTAAAAGATAGAATTTTGGAAAAATTAAATAGTGTATCTGGTTTTATTTCACAATTTCCGAAATTAAAGAACTTACAAGTTTGCCAATTGAAGTTCTAAACTTAGCAGATGATCATCTACTCAAAGTTCAACACCATTTTTGTGATGAAGCATTTGCATATCTACAGAAACAAGGTTGAACTAATCATAAGTTAGCTGTGTTACCATCGTTATATATGATTTTTTTGCTATTGTAGTATATGCTTTGAGGGAAATGTGGACGTGTAAATCATGTTGTAAATATGATTCCCATCAAGACATGATTGGATGTGATATTTGTGACAACTGGTTTCACTGGTAAGGATAAATGTTTGATGTAACTCTTATGCTTCTTTCACACAGGAAATGTGTGGGCTTGGATGCTGAAACGCCTAACAGCATAGCTGAGATTCAGTGGTATTGTCAAATTGGCACGAAAAGAGAAAAATCAACATAAACATTTTATTCTAACTTGTTGCTATAGTTGTAGAATGAAGCAATATGTACTTGATTTCTTATGTCATGAAAAAATATTGACATTATGGCCAAATCAATTTATCACTAATAAAAGCTTTGATGTATTTAATAAAACAGAGTTATTGTATTTAGCAACACCTAATACAAATTAAAATGATTTGCTAGCTACTATATTTTAACAAATAGTAGCTACAAGTAAGTTTTTCTTACAAAATTGTATAAAAGGTGGAATAAAATAATAATGTTAGTATCAAGGCAACTGTGAATAGAGTAGCAAATTTGAAAATATTAGTAGTGACTAGCTACACTGACAAATCAATCTCAATTAGATAATGATTAGCTAGCTTATTCAGCTAATATATCGGTAAAACAACAACAAAAGACAAAAAAACCACCAAAAACTATCACAGCTTGAAAATGTGAATAGGTTAAGCTACTGGCTGGATGCCATAGATATGGTTGCCTAAATCAGATTATCATAGTATCTTTTTAAGTTATTGTCTATGGTGATTTTTAGTGTAATAGCTGAAATTAAATTTTTTCAAATTAATTAAATAGCTAGGTATGTCAAACACATTATTGTTTTAACTTTGGGAGAGAGATTTTACAGAAGTAATTGTTCTTTAGCTATTACCTTTAATGCTAAAAACTACGCACATCAAAATTCAGTTTCTTGCAAGGTCAAAGGTTATAGGTTTAAAGTTTGTGGCAATGATTCCTGACTGGCAACTATTCCGTACGTGGCAATGATTCCTGTCCTTAGCCGCTTCCCCCCATTCCACCAGCTTTTTAGTTATAATTAATCGCTCGCCTTTTTGCCTTCTCTTCCCTTCCATTTTTAAACCTACATCCCTTACCTTGCCTATTCCATCCGCTTTTCAGTTACGATTAATCGCCTTTTACCTTCTCTTTTCCGTACTTTCGCCTTCCTTTTTTAAACCTACGCCGCCTTCCATCGTCAATTGCACCCGCTTTTTAGAAGTAACCAGCACGTTCTACTGATTGTGGCGATACTTTACCTACCATAAATGAACAATGCTTTACCGAACCATACAAAGCTCATGAATTATTCATGAATACACAGACTAGGGGTATATTTGTACCACGGTACATTCAAACTGTCCAATCATATTGCTTAATTTGCGTTGAACATATTTCATACCCCACCTTCTAGGAGGTGAATAAGTGAACTGTCCAATCAAAAATTAGTTTTATTTGTTTCCTGATAGCCTAGAGTCATATTATTAGTCGGCTGTATCATTCCTTTGGGTTAATACTGAATTTACACTATCCTCGGCCTTCGGCCCTTGGCTGTGTAAACCCCATATTAACCTCCACATCTATAACCTCTATAGTATGTATATACATATATATATATATTATATACATATGGCAAATTACATACATGTATTTGCATACCATCATCATCTTCAAAAATAATTTCATTGTAGTTTTGCAGATACAATGTAGGAATGCCAAATCTCTCCATTAAAAACACTTTGAACACACTTGTATCCTCAATGATGTTATCGTCTACTAGAGTCAAATTTATGCAACTATAGTTCTTACTCTGGCTTATGAGAAATATTTCAGCATTGGGCACAAAAAATTTCGGGTCTAACAGAAAGAAGGGAAAAAAACGAACATTAACATTGGGCACCACAAGATACACGAGTGAAATGAGGACTTTTAATAAATTAATCAGTTATCCCAAAATAATTACACTTGCATTTAATTTAACAAATGTTAAATTTACATGCTGTGGACTCCAAATTTTGATCTATACTTATAATAACTCCTTGATCGAGTATCCCGATTACTAATCCTATGCACATCTCTACCTGTCCAGTCCCTTCATTGGTTCTTAATGGAGAGAATACATGACCAATCCAAGGTACTAAATAAAATTTATAAAATGTTTGAATAATTTCATATCTGTAGTATTTTTCAGTGATTATGCTAAATAACTAGCTGGTGGTAATCATATTGCTTTCTATAGCTATGTGGGTTTGTAGATATATAGTATGTATATACAACTAATAAGTTAAGTAAGGGAAAATTTAAATGTTGCCTCATGTCACACAATCTAAAGATGCCCGCTCTCAGAACTTTATATATATATATATTTATATTAAAGATTGCACAAGATGAATTATTTACAATATCACAAGCCTGATTAAAATACTGTTAAAGAAATGCTTGATAAAACAAAGTGTTGTTAGCAATATTCTGAACATTGGACTTCAAGAGTCACTGTGTAGCTCTTTCTTTTATATTTGCAGTTTCTCTACAGTAGAGTGAATGTTTCTGATAGACTGTAAAACTCTGTCTACAAGATAACTTATTTTTCAAGCTGTTTTAGTTAATTAAAACTAAAGCTATTTATACAATCTGTTGTTGTTACAAATTTCCAAAGTATGAATTAAAACTTGTGATAAATAACACAATTTTTTTACAAGTCAAAATGATTAAGTTAGTTTTTATAAAAACAGCAAAACCATGTCATTGATGGATTATTTAAAGCCTCAGCAGGCACAGAATCACAATCCAAGTGAAATCATTGGCTGCAATTGGTGCAATCAATCATTCCAATATTTTCCAGCTCTGGCATTCTGCAATAACAATGAATCTCAAAATCATCTTTAGCCTTGAGCTGTTGACCTTTGCTGGCCCTCAGTTTCTGTGGGAAAGGTGTACATTTTCCAGACATCAGACTTTTGTAAAGGTGTCTTCTCATCATCTCAGTATCATAGATGCATAAAGTTGGATCATCTCCAAACACAAGTGAGGTTAAATATGCTATTGCGAAGACACCACAATCATAACCACCACTCTACAGAGAAATATAATACATTATATTATACCATGGAGCAAACTATAATACTATTTACACATTTACCTGCATTTGTACATCCATAAAACAAACCTCAATTGCACTTTCTTGTGACCACATAATATTAGCTATTTGTGCCTTTACCAAGGTTGGTAAACAATTATACGCACTGTCATACTCCTGAATGCAACTATTCTTTTCTATGCCAATAGTAGAAAGAGTGATCCAATGGTTCTCAGTAGTATGAATAACTTGAACAAATTCACAACTTTCATATTTAAAACTCATACACAATCCTAGTTCAACATCTCGGAGACCAGAAATGGAAGGAAATTGTATTTTCAACAGCATTAATGGGTGAATCATTTAACATTCCAGTAGGACTTAAAATTACATCTCTGTATAAGATTGTTAACTTTAAGCCAGCAATCCAGTGCTTTGGGGGCACATACTTCTGCTTTGGTTTGTATGATTCAACAAGAATAATATCCTTCCTGAGAGTATGAACAACATTATGGCTAAATAATACATCTTAAACCCAACTTTAAACTTACTTTGACTTGCACTGTTTTAGCTGTATCTTCTGTTCTCAACCATCAAATTTTGGGCAAGTTCATTCTTTCAGCACAAAAAAATCTTTATTTACCAATGAACTGTATATTTTAATAAATCATATACTATTGTTATTCCACATGAATTGTAACATTACTATTCCGGGTTTTTATATTGAGCACAGTGTCATCTTCAGATTGACTTCTCTGTCTTTTATGACCTGTATATAAGTCAATAAAAAATAGTCTATAAGAGACAAAGTCCACTAACAAAACACTACAAGCTATTTTACGGCACCATTGGACTATCATTGTGACATTCAGGTTTGAAAACACTGCAAAAACTAGGGTATAATTATAAACAAGATAACCAATTCAACTACAGGCCAGCTATATTGAATAAATAGCACTTACTGCTTTTGTACTACAAACCTCATCCCTAAACAACTTTACACATCCAGTGCTTTGGTATTCCTGTCTTAGTTCTTGAGCCCAAACAATTAACTGGTCTAACTGTGTCTCATCCAGATAATAATTATCACTTTCATATTGAGTTATACATGGAGATGTAATATTAGTGCATTTGCAAAAGAAAGAAACCAGTTCTATTGCAGAAACATAGGTTGAACTTCAGCTTTCTTGAAGGCATCAAAATTTTCATGTAATTCAGCATTCACAATTACAAAATCAAATGCCTCTACCAAAGATGGTTCACTCATTGACTTGCGACATGCTCACGGCATATTCATCCTGTGTGCTGATATAAGACGAGAGTTATTACAAATTTAATAAATTATATCAACATGTATAAATTAATATTAAGAATACAGCTAAATTTATTTACATCAACTTTTTCATCATCGACTGAGCAATGCTGCTCAAACCTAGCTCCAGTTTTCCATAAACGCAGCAGGCTAATGAGCTGATCAAGTAACACCCTAAACAAATCCTACATTTAGAGGTGATACAAATAGTTTATAATTAGATATATCTGATAATTTACTTAAGACAATTTTTGATCAAGCTTTAGATTAACCTTATTGGTAAAGTAAGTTTTAGCCTCATACAATGCAGCAGTTGTTGAATATTAATTTTGAAAATCAACCTGCACAATCACACAATTATAAATCTTCAACTAGCTAACTAGCTACTTCAGTTGGGATTAAGTGTAATGTAATTCTATTTCAGAAGAGCTACTATAACTGGCATGCTTACTTTAGGGGTCAATGATCTTCTTGTAGCATAGAGTCATCAGAATCCAGATCACTATCAGAATCACTACAATTTGATATAGTGAAACTTTTTAGTGTTGCTGCTTTGTCTGGAAGAGATGGAGATGACTGAGTTTGATCCGTATTCTGAGTCTCCAGAATTTATTCATGCTAAAATTTAACAGTATAATTTTTTTGCATCTGTCAATATGCAATTCTTACATGTAGGGCTTCATATGAACTGCATTTACACGTGGAATAATTTCATTGCTATCGATTTTTTGAAGTCTGTAAAGTCCACGACGAACCAAATTTTTCGTGACAGGACATGCTTACCGAGTACACTTTTTTTACAACAAAGAAATCAACAACTGTGGCGTGACATAATAAAGTTGTACACAACAGAAGTCACTTTGTAAAAATAGATGGCTTTGCATCAAAACTTCTTCCTGTTCGCTCTGGTGTTCCACAGGGTAGTGTTCTAGTAGTCTCGCGTAGCCACCAACCGTAACCGCTACGCGGGGAAGGAAAGGGTCTTCTGGGAACATACACCATAGGCTCCAACTGTCCTGGAATGTCCAGGACAGTCCTGGATTTGTTGACATTGTCCTGTGTCCTGGATTCACCTGCCATTTGTCCTGGATGCAGGAGTTGAGTAGTAGAGTTTTATGTGCTATTATGCTGGGTAGCTATGAAAACCTACTAGATCTGTACTGTAGACTTGTTGACATTGCAGTAGAGATACAGTACATGCATGCACAGTCAGCATCCTTGTAAAAATACATTATCAATAATCAGCAGCAAAAAAGAAGCTGGTAGCTACTGCAAGTTCTGAGTCAGAGTGCACTTCAGTTACAGTAGTGTTTGCTTGATCTGGTGCCTTCTTATTCTTTGAGTAAATGGCAATATCATCTCTCTTATGACGCTCAAGTTCAACAGTGGTGTGGAATGCTGCCATGATTCTTCTTTCAGCGAAGAATTTCTTAAGAAGTGCAAGAAAGCTACCATAATGTCACTCAACAAAGAGTAACTACTAATTTTAATTGTTATGCTTTTACATTAATTTGATGGGTGTGGTTTTGATGGGTGTGATTTGGGTGTGGTTAGCAATGATTTGCGTGGACAGGGGTGTGGCCAGTGTCCTGGAACTGGTTTTCAAAAAATTGGAGCCTATGATACACAATACAACGACTTGTTCAGCAGCACCCCAAAAAGGGTGCTCAATTATCACATTCCAACGCTTGTGGTAGCCAATGACGTCACAACCACGTCCGGGTAGCATGTCTCCTATTCATGCTCGTACGTTTATTGCTGCTGGAATGTGATAATTGGAGCACCCTTTTTGGGGTGCTGCTGAACAAGTCGTTGTATTGTATGTTCCCAGACCCTTCCCCGCGTCGGTTACGGTTGGTAAAGGGTCTGGCTACGCGAGACTAGTGTTCTAGGTCCTCTGCTTTTTCTCGTCTACGTAAATGATATTCCCTCCTGTTCTCAGTCTTCCGTGTTTATGCTAAAAAAACTAACCAGTAACGACAGTTGCTCTCATACATCTTCAAAGAGACTTGGATGCTCTTTACACTCATGTATCACCTAGAACTACCTAGACTTGCTATTTGTATTGAAATGTCTCAAAGACCCTCCTGATAATTTTGACATATTTAATTATATTTCCTATTCTTCTGGACCCACACGCTCATCTACCTCCCACAAGTTAGAACTTAAGTTTTACCGCTTCTCTAGTACACCCCACCAATATTTTAATCGTGTTGTAATGCTGTGGAATGCATTCTCTCCAATTGATCTTTCCCCTTCCTTTACTACTATCAAGAAAACTCTTCAACAGAAATTCTGGAATACATTCACCAAAAGATTCAACCCCAGCAATCCCTGCACATTTTGTTGTCTATGTCCCTGTTCTCAATGTCACACATCTAATATCAACATCACTTTGCCTCCCACATCAGGAGCCTGTTTATTCATTTATTCATTTTTGTTTATTCACTTTCTTCTTTTGTTTACTTATTTATTTCTTCGGGCAGCTCTAGTAGTTAGAGCTTGACCCTCAACCACAAACACTTTACATTTTTCACTTCATTCACAATACTTGTTTTGTCCCATTGGTTGTAAAGTCAATAATAATAATAATAATAATAGGGAAATACAAACAAAACTCAAATCAGCAGTTTCAAAGGTTCTGAATCGCAACACAAAGGAAAACCAAACAAAATTAATGAAAGTTCAGAGGAAAGTTCGAACTCTGGATGGCGCTTTCAAGAGTTGAGCACTTTATTTCTGTAGACACAAAAAAAAATCAATCAACAAGTCAGTAGACGCACATGTCCATACATTCAATGCAACAATGTACTACTGGTCACTGAACTATACACACACAATACATTCAATACAACAATGTACTACTGGTCACACTGAACTATACACACAATACATTCAATACAACAATGTACTACTGGTCACACTGAACTACACACACAATACATTCAATACAACAATGTACTACTGGTCACTGAACTATACACACACACAATACATTCAATACAACAATGTACTACTGGTCACTGAACTATACCACACAATACATTCAATACACATGTACTACTGGTCACACTGAACTATACACACACAATTCAATACAATGTACTACTGGTCACTGAACTACACACACACAATACATTCAATACAACAATGTACTACTGGTCACACTGAACTATACACACACAATACATTCAATACAACAATGTACTACTGGTCACTGAACTATACACACACAACATTCATACAACAATGTACTACTGGTCACACTGAACTCTACATACATTCAATACAACAATGTACTACTGGTCACTGAAATACACACACAATACATTCAATACAACATGTACTACTGGTCACTGAACTACACACACACACAATACACTTACAATACAAATACAATGTACTACTGGTCACTGAACTACACATACACAATACAACAATGTACTACTGGTCACTGAACTATACACACACAATACATTCAATACAACAATGTACTACTGGTCACACTGAACTATACACACACAATACATTCAATACAACAATGTACTACTGGTCACTGAACTACACACAATACATTCAATACAACAATGTACTACTGGTCACTGAACTATACACACACAATGCATTCAGTACAACAATGTACTACTGGTCACTGAACTATACACACACAATGCATTCAATACAACAATGTACTACTGGTCACAGTGAACTATACACACACAATGCATTCAATAAAACAATGTACTACTGGTCACTGAACTACACACACAATACATTCAATACAACAATGTACTACTGGTCACTGAACTATACACACACAATGCATTCAATACAACAATGTACTACTGGTCACACTGAACTACACACACACAATGCATTCAATACAACAATGTACTACTGGTCACAGTGAACTATACACACACAATGCATTCAATACAACAATGTACTACTGGTCACTGAACTACACACACAATACATTCAATACAACAATGTACTACTGGTCACTGAACTATACACACACAATACAACAACGTACTACTGGTCACTGAACTATACACACACAATGCATATAGAAATATTTTTTGTTTATTTTTTTAATTGCCAAAGAACAAAAGCCAATACAGCTGGCACTACTGATAATTCAAACTTCAAGTACTTTTTCCTACTGTACCACATCTACACACACAGAAGAATGGTTTGAAAGATGTCTCAAATTCACACTCCACTCACTCGAAAGTGCTACGAACAATATAAATTAAGCTTCCTTTCTCACCTTGCCGAGTTTCTTGGCAATGCGTGCCCCGTAGTCAGCGTCACACTTGGTGAACATCTCCACACACCTCTCCTGGATGAAGGGCTTGGCATTGCACACGTGGCCGGCAATGTTGCTGGTCAGCCTCTCTCTCTCCTCCTCGGTCAGGACATTGCGATAGAAAACGCCCACCTAGGATGAAGAAATTGAGTCAATACACGTGACATACACCACACCAATGACCATGACATGTTAGACAGTGTGGCAGCTTTGCCTTAGGTACACACCCTTTACCAGAAACTCTGCGTTGGCAGATACGACACATGACCTAGGCACTTGTGATATCTTTGACAATGGTAAGCCGCCATGGGTGCAAGTCAGTCTTATCTTATAAACTAAGAACTTGTTTCATCTGTGACATCTGTACAACAGCTGCTTCTACCTGTGGCATAGGAACATATCGCTTCTTCACTACTTTCCTTTCACTCTTGGCCATGTCTCCTTGGTGTCATCCTTTCCTTATGCATTCTCAAGCTCTAGAAGCTAATCGAACAGTCTCTAACGGAGAAGAGACACTGAGCTAACAATGTTCTCGAGTGCTACTCCCTTATAGCTGCTTCAGTAGTTCCAAATGAACTGAGCATGCTCACTAGTATGGCCAAGGAACCCCACACATTCCGCACTAATGCTAAATTAAATAAATTGATCCAAGCACAAAGCAATCTCAGATTGAAGATACTGCTTGAGGCCAAGAGAATGCAGCAATAACTAGGACATTTTTACCCCAAAATAACTGGTCATCCAAAATTAATCCCATACATCTTTAGTGATACTAAAATTAAAATGTTTTATCTATATACCCCCCACACACATGTATGCGCACGCATGCAAACACACACCTGAGAGTAATTGTCCTCGTCTCCGGTCTCGAAACGCTCCACATCTCCAGAGACAGAGCACTTGCTCCACTTGTGCTTCCTGTCATCGACTGGACCGTTGAAGCTGTTGGGGAAGTAGTTAGGAGCGTCACCTTGGTTGTCAAAGTTCATGAACCCATCTCTCTGGTAGTTCTTGACCCCTGCTCCCTTTGTCCTGTAAGGGCAGTTGACCGGCAGCTGGGAGTAGTTGGTGCCCAGCCTGTGCAGGTGAGTGTCATGGTAAGAGAACAGACGACCCTGGAAGGAGAAAGAGAATAATAAATACCAACCACCAGTTACTATCTTGTCTTGTCCACGATCCTTACTCGTTAGCTTTAAGAATATAAACATCCTCCGAACAAAATAATAAACAACAATAGCCGGCTAGAGTCATAATTTAGGTTTTAACGACTTCAATTTCCAATTATATTTGTCTAATTATTTCAATTTGACATAAATATGATGCTAAATTTCCAACATTAGTTATCTCTACTCACGAAAAACTTCTTTTTTTAATCTTATTTACTTTGGAGGATGTTTATAATTAGGTTGAATAGATTAGACCCATGTGTCTCACCTGAAGCATCTTGTCAGGAGAGGGCTCGATTCCGGGCACCAAGTTGTTCGGGGAGTAGGCCGTCTGCTCCACATCGGCAAAGTAGTTCACAGGATTCCTATTGAGCACCATTTTGCCCACCTTGATCAGTGGGTAATCCTTGTGAGACCACACCTACACAAGAAGACAGGTGTGTGAGGTCAGATGGAGCACTGTGCTTGCAAAAAGTAACAAACAAAAACAAACAAACAAAACGGTAGCTATTAGATATAGCAAGCTTCCACAATATCACCACAGGAACTTACCATGAATTCTATACTACATATTTTATTTAAATGTTTAATATAACAAGATAAGCTAAACATAATCGTTACCCCATCCTCCTGCTTCTCTCCCTCTCTCTCAAACTACTGCTTAGACCAAAGTCCTTCCCTACCTACACAAGTCTCAATACCCACACAATGTTAGCACTTCACCTTGGTCAAGTCGAAGGGATTGAATGAACACTTCTCAGCTTGCTCGAATGTCATGACTTGAATGAACCAGGTCCAAGAAGGCTACAAAACAAAGACAATAAGAAGGCATTAAAAAAAAAAAAAAAAAAAAAACAGTTCAAGAAGCAACACGGTAATTATATAAAGCTCCATATGTGTGTGAAAAAACATTTAAAAAAACAACAACTACACAATCCCTGGCATAACTTGTGTTAAAATGGAGGCATAACTTGTGTTAAAATGGAGGCACAACTTGTGTTAAAATGGAGGCATAATTTGTGTTAAAATGGAGGCACAACTTGTGTTAAAATGGAGGCACAACTTGTGTTAAAATGGAGGCACAACTTGTGTTAAAATGGAGGCACAACTTGTGTTAAAATGGAGGCACAACTTGTGTTAAAATGGAGGCATAATTTGTGTTAAAATGGAGGCATAACAGTAATAGTAGTCGTTAGAAGTAATAGTAGTAACAACAAAATAAAAACTTTATTAAAGCCAGCAACTTACAAAGTTTCCTTCCTCGATGCGGTTGTACAGGTCTCTGATGGCGTAGTCCGGATCAGAGCCAGCCAACTGACCCGCCTCTTCAGGAAGCAAGTTCTTGATGCCCTGGTCAGTCTGCAAACACAAACACACGACTATAAATTCCTGTCACATCACTGTACGCCACCACCCTAAACCTCATCCCACCAGAGTCTCTCTCTCTCCACTGTTAAATGAGGTGAAACTGCTATCCAGTGGAACCATACCAGCACAGAAGCTGAAGTAAAGATTTGCAGCACTGTATATGCTTGTTAATTATTCCCTCTTTAACTTCATTAGAACTAAGTTCAGTTACACTAAGTTACTAGCACCAAATATATACAACAGTGGCCTCTAAATAATGCACACTTTGGATAACAACAACAAAACGACAGCTACCTCCCATGAGAAAGTGTAAACCACACCCATCAGTTCAGGGTCAAAGTGCTACACTCCCTCTCTACCTTGTAGTGGAACTTGCAGTAGACTGGGTTTCCGTCAGCGTTGACAAGCTTGAAGGTGTGAGACCCGTAGCCGTTCATGCAGCGGTAGCCGTCTGGGGTGCCACGGTCACTGAACAAGAAGGAGACCTGGTGGGCCGTCTCCTGGCGGAGAGTAATGAAGTCCCAAAACATGTCTGGGTCCTAGCAACAGCAGATACAAGCCAACAATAAAAAAAAAATAATAATAATAATAATAATAACAATAAATAAAAATAAACAAACAAATAAATAAATTTTTTAAAAAAGTGAGCCAGCCTATTAGTGATACCTTACCAGGACTTTAGGACTATTTTAAATAGACCACACCCACCTTCAAATGAGTCTTTGGGTTCCTCTTCTGAGTGTGGATGAAGTTGGGGAACTAAAAGTTCAATAATTAAATAAATGACGTCAACTGTTTATATCCGAGTTCTACAATGAGCATACATACATGGATGGGGTCTCGGATGAAGAAGATGGGAGTGTTGTTCCCCACACAGTCCCAGTTCCCCTGCTCCGTGTAGAACTTGACAGCAAAGCCACGAGGATCGCGAGCAGTGTCAGCACTGCCTGACTCACCGCCTACATACCAACAAACAAACATAAACAAAAATATTCTGACAACAATTATCACCACTTCAAGTTACAAAGTATAAAAATAAAAGATTTATTTTATTTGACACACCCATTTAAACCCAACACCACCTTTTAACAACAACAACTCTTGTCTAGTTTATATACGATGTATGAGCTAATATTGACATAATATAATATGTAGGCAGAATAAGAAAACAACTGAACTCGCCTAAACATCTGGACTAGCATAGACTACCATTACAATCCCAATTGATGCACATCATTCACCAAGCAACCACCTAGGCACCACTCAAGCCCTTGCTCTGTACAATCCTCTGACTACCATATAATTAGCATGTCTTATATCCTAGTATCAGAAAGTGGAAATATTTGAATCACCAAGAGAAGGATTCAGAAAGGAGAGCTTCCAGACTAGTCACGTAGAAGAATCACTTACCCACGGTGGAGAATCTCACAGCCACTGGAGTCTTCTTCCCCACTTCACTCAGAAACTCGGCCTTACAGTACTTTGATATGTCATCTGTCACTTCAAAGTAGCCAAAAGCACCTACAGACATATTGGGTATACTTGACGGTATACGTATAGGTATACTAATGAGGGACAGTGCATAGTGCGACTATACTAAATATATCTATGGTTAGTGAAGTAAAAAAATCAAGATTAGATGTTAATTGGTAATATCTCTGTTGCCCTATATTAGCTTATTATTTATATATTTTAATCTTAAGTTTCCAAGGTACAATATTATATGAAGTGAACTGATTCCCTCAATGATAACATACTTGATATACACATACACACACACATACATTATATATACATACATACATACATACATACCTGCTCCTTTGGCATGTACCACTCTTTCTGGGATCCTCTCTCTGTCAAAATGACTCATCTCATCCAAATAAGTGATGTCCTGGAAACAACAACACAATATTAACAATAATTCTCATTGTAATATCAACTAAACAATAACAACATGTAAAGGGGGACAATGCTCATGTTGCTAAGGACTACTATATCCTTACCATCACCATGGGACCCCTGGGTCCCACTGTCTGTACTGCAGTCTTGCTGTCTATTGGACATCCAAATCCTGTTGTCATGACATCACGTTCCTGAAAAATAAAGACAAAATATAAGAGTAAAATTTTTTTTAATTTTTTTCTTTACTTATGCTATCAAGCTGGTGCCCCCAGGGCCTTTCACCATAGCAACTCAATGAAAAGGCTACTTCATACACTGAGATAAAAACTGCTTGCTGCAGACCTTTATTTTCAGCCATAGGCTTACAATAACTGGGTTCTAAAACTAGTCTAACTTATAAAAATGAGGATTGTGATTAGTATCCACCACTAATATAGACACCTTCACCATTTAACAATTTTTTTGCTATGCCACACAATCCTAAAATATTGTTTAAATTCATGAATAAATTAGCAACCCTAAATATGTGTATGACAAAAATTAAATCTGCACTTTCTTCCTTTAATATACAAGACCCTAGACTATTGAACCCACAATTGGTCATCTTAAATAGGTAACATAGCAACATGATGTAACCAGCATCTGCCAAGCCTATACTGATTGCTTAAGGTTACAGCTAGTTGCTGAATGTAAAGCATTCAGCAATCTCAAGCCTAAATGAAAGCCAGGCAGGTCACACACAAGCTTCAAAACTGTTGAGTAACTATGATGATTCAGTCAGGCAAACTGCTAGCAACTATTATGTAACAATGAATAACACTATCTTAAGTTGTGCAATCAGCTCACCAGCAGCCACAAGTAGTTCCAATTGATGCAAGGACAGGATTACTGTCCACTAAACAGAAGTTACTGTGTATTGCATGCAGCTAACAACCTCTCCAAATAACCAAACAACTGGCAAGCTACAACCTATAATAGGCCTTGTACTGGAAAAATCAATTCAAACCAGAAGAGGCCATAAGGAATGGGTCACTTGTTCTTAAAATGAAATAGGTGACCATAGCATTCATGAGGCATTAGCTTCCATTCAGGAATAAAAGGGCATGAATATAACTCTGAGTCTGGTAGATGGGCTTTAAATGGCTCTCCATTCATACGTACAATTTTGCCATGTATCGACTGCAAACTAATTACTACCAGCAGAATTAATAACGGAACAGCCTGAAGGCAGGCCATAAGAAAGCATTGCAATGCCTATTCACTCAAAGCAAATCTATTAGAAAGTTTACCAATTTAGCCTGCAAAAGTTACCAGGAAACTCTTTATGGTATCTTACAGTATATTTAGAAAAAACCTATATAATACTAAGCTTTGGCTTCTACAATGTAAATGGACCAGCAGTTTGATATCAATCTCAAAATAAAAATGGAACCCTCCCCCCCCCCCCCCCCCCAAAAAAAACAAAAATTAGTAAGAACATAATGAAAAAAAACAAACAACAACCAAGAATACATTTAACGAACACAGGTAAGTAGTTTGTTTGTTTTTTTGTTGTTGTTTTTAATAATTTGATGCAGGGCATACTGGACAGGGCCAACTAGCCAACTAGGGCTATTACAAAGGCCTTCCAACAAGAAAGAACACATACAAGTCAAAGAAACAAAGACAGAAAACAGATAATTAAGTTTAGTTGGGTAGGGTGGAGGTGCTGTTTTCTCATATTAGTGACATAATGTCATATATATATATATATATATACTCACACACACACATACATACACACACACACACACTTTTTCTATTTGGCATCTTCAGTTGCTCGACTCAAGACCAACATAACCACAAGTTTACCTGGTACTGCTCCTAGCTCAAGCTGAACAAGTAACTCAACTACAATTCTTTAGCAAACTAACATGTACACTGACCAAAGTTTCCTTAGTAGAACTATACAACCATTAAATGAACACATGTTTAGGCACTTAGTACTCTCTTTGAAATCATATTGAGCATTATATCCCAGTTGTGAAAGCTCCAACTTTACCAACATTTCTACTATTCCTTAAACATAAGACTAAAGTTCCTAAAACCCCTACCGTCCCATTTGAATATGTTCCCTCTCGCATACGCTTGGCAGGATTTCCAGTATCCTCCATTTCTCCACCACCTCTCTTCCTTTCCATTAACATGGAAGCCTAGTCCACACAGCAGTTACAAAATGGACACTGAAATTCAAGGCACCTCAACTCGAGACAAATACACTTGCAATTGCATACGCTACAAAATAATGCTTTCCCAACATCTTGGCGCTAAAAATTTCAATACTTGCTAAAAATTTCAATACTTGCTAAAAAAAATTAGTATCTCGGCCACTGTTTAAGTGAAAACTAGTCACACATATCTAAGTGGCCTTGACTCGCCTTAAAATAGCTTACTTTCTTCTGCTTAGCAAAGTCTTCAAGTTGTTTAGATGCTTTGTCCGCCATTTTCCTCCAAGCTGTAGAATGCAGAGACTGTGAAACCACCGGTGTAAAAGGAGCAAAGACAAGAGACTTGCGCACACTTCGGATAGCTGACCTCGTTAGGAACACCCCTCTCATTCTGTGCACGCTTGCTGAACTTTATATCCGGGGAAATGTTCGGACGAAACCAGAAAAATACGGACACATGTACTGGCGGACACGTGATAATATACGGTAGTTCGATAAGAAGAATAAAACATGCGTACCAAAACAAATTACTGCATCCGCACGTGATTCTGCGCTACTAACCCTTTACCTTTTCGGTTGTCTAAGATATGCTCACCGTTCTTTTGGCATTGTATTCCGAAGTCTCGCGGTCTAGACCTTTTACCCGAAGGGTCTGGCTCGCGAGGCTAGTAATCAGGGGTGGCTCATCCAATTGGATATTGAGTGGGCCATGTTGCGTTTATGCAAAGTAGCTACTTACAATTAATAATAAATTCATTACAGTAAACAGCCTTATTAACATTTTTATGACATAAAAAAAGTGCAATATCAATGATCAGTGAAACGTCCAAATATAGCCTTTCTCTGTTCCCCAGCAGCAATAAATTCATTTCCAATGTCTTTCAAATTTAGCTTGTCAAGTCTATCTTGGTGTACGTAAAGAACTAAAAGGTTATTTAGTCTAATCTGAGAAATTGTAGACCGAACGTACGTTTTCAGACGCCTAAGAGCACTGAATGACCTTTCACTCGACGCATTTGTTGCTGGCAATACCAATAACAATTTTACAAGAACTATAACTTGAGAAAACAAGCTCCTTGCTGGTCCAGAAAGCCCCTTCAGGTAAGCTACAATTGAAGATAAGGAAACTTCTCCTGTCAACTGGGCTGATAGTGTCTTGAATTGAATCTCGAGTTCACTGTAATTGAGATCATCTTTATAAACATCTCTGACTACCTTCAACTCTTCATCATAAGCCTTTTCTTGGCACCCTTTCAGAAGAAAATGCTCTAATCTTGAATAAATCCTGTAATCTTGCTGATCAAAGCGATAATACACTCAATGCTTAAGTCAATGGTTTCAAAGTACATTCTTCTCTAATGATCTATAGGCTCAGATGAAAAATGTCCTATACTTTGACCATCATCATAACGCCTGGGCTGTTTCCTTCTTCTTGGAAGAGCTGGATAGCTAATATCTAACTCTTTTGCTTTCATAGTTACTAATTCCCAGAAACTTTTGAAGCTGTCATCTGACCGCGGCGTTTGCAGTGTTTGCTTGACCATTGCAGATACGTGCTCACCTTCAACTGCAGACATACTTTTGTGCTGTAGTGTACGACTTAAATTATCACAATGCCTCAGTAATAGCTGTGCCAAGGAAGTACCAAAATAAAAATAAAATGTTTTCATTTGAGCTGATATTCCAGTAATTCGTGCCCTGGTTTCAGAATCTTTAGTTTCATCATACACAATCTCCCAAAAATCTTGAAGCACATTATAATTCTCAAGCACACTCTTCAAAGATTCACTGCGTACAGTCCACCGGGTAAGGCAAAGCTTAGTTATACTGGGAGTATCAGGTTCTAACTCTTCCTTCAATCTTTGAAAAATACCATCACGCTTCGGTGAAAACTTAATCAACTTACACAGTTCATAAATAGCATCTAGTGAGTCCCGCAAAACTTTACATCCTTTTATTGAGTCACATGCAGCCAAGTTTAGTGCGTGCCCAAAACAATGCAAGTATAGAGCGCGAGGCTCTTCCTCTTTAATCCTCTTTACCACCCCTTTTTTGGATCCTGACATTGAACTAGCTCCGTCATAGCATTGCCCTCTAACCTTATGTATATCTAAATTTAGAGCTTGTAGCATATCTTTAATAACTAAATATATGGTTTCAGCATCTGTTTTGTCTAGCTGATATAAGCCCAAATATTCTTCATGGACATCAAAATTGCTACCAACCCAACGAAAGACAGAGACTAGTTGTTCTTTATTAGATACATCAGTTGTCTCATCTGCCAAAATAGAATAGAACTCAGCCTGATGCAGATTAGATGTAATGTCACGCATGATTTTATGAGCCATTAACCTTGCTATTTCATTCTGTATATCTTTAGAAACATATGTGTAATTCTTACGACTAAGCCACTGGGATATATTGGGATTATCAACTGATCGAAGCAGAAGTAGTTGCATAAAATTCGAGTTTATTTCATTGCTTTCTTCACTCCACTTTCTGAAAGGTATGCCTTGCCTAGCTAAAAACCGTATATTTTCTAAAATAGTTAATAGAACCTTACGGTTTTCATGCTTTTTGCTGGCATGTCCAATGTCAAGATGCTCATCAATACTCCTCGTATTATTCGGTAAAATCAAAAGTGCTTCACAAGCCTCCATATGATGGTCAGAATCTTGGTGCTTCTTCACTTTGGAAAGTCCATCTTTCCAGTTAGAAAACCCGGTCGAAAGCTAAAAAATTAATTCAGCTTACTAAGTGCCACATTATAACTACTTACACTTACAAATGCAGGATCTGGCTTAGTAGAAGTCAAAATTTTCTTTTCAGCAACTGCTTTGACACAAACATGACAAAACAGAGCATCTTTTCCAACATCATAGTGAAGAAAAGGGTAGTCTTCAAACCAGTGGCCCTGGCAAAATCGTAACCTTGATCCATATTTTTTCTTGGGGAATACAAATTTTTTTGTCAGGATGAAAAGGTTCACTGCCTTTTAAATCTTCACTAACAGAAGCAACAGCCATCTTTTTTTTTAAAAGGCAGCTGGTACAGTACTAGTACATCATTACATCATACATGAAGTACATCATAGTGTATACTTTAAACTCTGTCAGGCATGCTCAGTGTAGTGACCTGCTAGTCAAAAAGCTATAGCAATTATTGTTTTTAGCCAGTTAATTCTATAAATATTGGGTGGGCCATGGCCCACCCGGCCCACCCTAGCGAGCCACCCCTGGTAATGTATTCCTGCTTCAGTTTAAGCTTCGTTGTTGTTGATGCTTGTCTACTGTGGATATCAGAAAAGTATAAATAACGCGGGCATGCTTATGATTATCTGGCCGATAGCTATGTTGTAGTCTAATAAAACTATGAGTCTTACATAAAGATAATTTTCTCTAATAAAGCAGAATATACAGCAAAATGTTCCCATTTTCTTGAAAATTTACAATTACTCCAATTTTACTGAAACTTTATTTTTACTGATGTCTTAGTTTGGTATAGTAATTCCAGACAGTTAGTTATATATTATTCATACTAAATGGGGAAAAAAATGTGATGGGGCTTAGTTTGCTTTCTTTAAGGGTGGCAATACATAGCAATACACAGGGCGCAGCTGCTGACAGCAAAAATAGGGCTTGAGAGCTCCTCGCAAAAAAATCTAACCTGAGAGGGAGAATAGGTGTAGACATGGCTCAGTGGGCAGCTGATTAGCTACTAGTCTACAAGGCTTTCGTGGGCAATCACAGACATATTCTAATTACAAAAGCCATGATACTGCAAAAGTGGTGTGGTATTTTTTAAAAAAGACTTGGTGTGCAGCTTCTCTTGGAGAGATATCTTTTTGCTGATATGGGCACTTAATTTCTATTAGTCCATTCATGGGGTCTGTAGAAACAGGATCAAAAACAATACCATCTGGACCAGCACCCAGGAACAAATGTTCTTTGATTACCAATCCAGACTTGGAAACTTTAATATTTTTATGCAGGCATAGATCGATACTTTTTTATTAACAATTGAGTTGACTAGACTTTCTGATGAAGTTGTAGGCAACCTTCTATAGACATACCTTACCAAAATAAGTGGCAGTGATTCTGACGCTGCATTCCTGAAACCACTCAGCACATTTCGCCTGTGCTCTTGTTATTTTTTCTATGTGTTCAGCCTGTTCACTGGTGACAGTGACTTCTTTCCACGCCTTTTCTTCTGATGTAGATGCTGCATATTGTGTATCCAATTATTAAGTAGCTAGAAAATTAATCTGCATTATTTCCAGCTCTAACACTAAACATTAAAGGGTTGAATCCTAATGAGAAATATAACCTTTCTTTACGGTTTGTATCAGTCGACAACCAGCGGTACCGATACTCGAACACGAAGTGGATTGCAACTGGAGAATCAGAGGTTGTACAGGACGAGGACGGACAAATTTTTCTGCACCCAAACTCACCCAACACTGGGATGTTCTGGACGAAGAAGGCCATAAGTTTCACATCTGTGAAATTAACTCACTTCCCCAAGTCCAAAAATGGGAATGTAAGAAAAGGAGTAGCTACATGATAAAAGAGAAGTATTTATTCTTGTATATATTTTGTATTTTTAGATTCTCCTACACACTATGCACAAGTACTTCCTTGAAATAATTGTGACGCCAGCACATTCAAGTCACTCAATTAGCATTCCGCTGAGAGACACTACCTTTATTGCTGTGTCAGCATATCAAAATATGGAACTGACACAGCTCAAGATTGACAACAACCCCTTTGCCAAGGGAAAAAAGACCTCTAATAGTGTCCACTCAAGCCAAGAGAGCCAGCCATTGGACAGGTCCATGATCTCACCTTACTGGCAGAACAACATTCCTCTTACACCTGCCCATTTCATGCCACCAACACAACCGTTGCCTTGTAAGTAATCAGTATAGCTACTCAAACTTGAACTGGTATATATTATGAATGCAGATTCAAGGAAAATTAGCAATTCACAATTATTTGTAGCAATAACTGATTAAAACTATTTCTGTGAGCTTCTTCTCTGCAGAAGCCATATTTTCTCATCTTCCTGGCACAACTTCTAACTACCCTCTCAGCAATATAGCCACTTCTCCTCAGACCACTCCTCCACATTCTGGCCCCTCATACATCCTAGAGCGCAATACATGGTCCCTCACAATTCTCACATACCAGAAAATGGCTGCACTCATCATAGCTACTCAGGTCTCCATCCTCCCTTCCCCCCTCCATATTCATTGGAAATGGTATCTGGGACAGCCTCGACGAATACTGGAAAATGCTCACACAATGGAGGCAATATTTATCCTCACAATTGGATGAACTGAAACAAACTTTACTAAGTATTACATTATTAGACAACTTAATCATATTAAACACATACTCACATTCATACTGCATTCCTGTAACTATCACTATGTTTATATCAGCTTTATTTTGTCATTATAATAATAACTCCTTATAATATCTTTTGAAGCTTAAATTAAATATTTGTTGGTGAATTACAACAAAATAGCATGTAGATATAACTATAGTTGCCAAAAACTGCCATTTGGAGTGATACACACTGTTTACAATCAATGCACTCTGCTCAACCGAACAGTTTATGTTTATACATAGTTCATATTCTAACTTAAGTTATATCCAAACCTAGGTCGTGTCCTAACCTAGGTCATGTCCTAACCTAGGTCATGTCCTAACCTAAGTTACATCTTAACCTATGTTATGTCCTAACCTAGTTCATGTCTTAACCTAGGTCATGTACTAACCTAGTTCATGTCCTAACCTAGGTCATGTCCTAACCTAGGTCATGTCCTAACCTTAATTAGAACAGAGCTTGACTAAATATGTCAATTTGATTGGTCCGTTGCTTGAACTTAATTCACATAGAATCATGCCCAACAGCACTTAGAAAACACTCACCAGTGGTTACAATTGCAACTTATTGCCAAGAAATAATAATTTTGAAAATATCTTACATTAACCGCTTTTGCAAAGCTGTGACAATTTTATTAGTTTGAAAATAAGTTACATTGATAGTTTGTTAAAATTAAGTCTATCATTGATTCACAGTTTTGTGATAATTAGCTAATTTGGTGAAAGTTTCAAGTGGAATGGTGAGATTAGCTACTAGAATTGTCAATTCAGTAGTAATACCTAAGTGTTTGGTCCAATCTTACCAAATTCAATACTTCATATCTTCCCTGGTCTTTATAGGCATACATGTTTTTCTGGCTTCATTGACTTCTTTCTTAGATTTTGGTGGTGCAAATCGGTTAGTGTAACGGGTATCATATAAGACTTGATTACTAGAGAATTCTTCGTGTAAGCTGCACCGTAGGATAATGTTATCATAATCAGGGTCTAAATCAAAGCCATCACTATATTCTTTTTGCATTGTTGTTAATTCTAGTTCGCCTTCTTCCTCACAAATTCCCCATGCTGAACACCAAGGTTCGCCCAAGCAAAATGAGCAGTGACAATATTGGTTATATTTGTTAGTTACTTCTGTTCCATCACTGTAGTAAAGTTTTAGCATATCCTCTTGTTCTAAAAAAGTTAGAGTGGTATACCATAGAAATCTGCTGGATTTAGAAACCCTCAGGCTCATAATAGCGTCCTCACTATGCTCAGACCCTACAGCCCCAGAAGCCTTCGAGTTTCTAAATCCAATAGATTTCAGGGTACCGCACACTAATATTTATGTCCTACTCTAAATTGTGTCTTAACTTAGGTCTTGTCCTAACCTAGGTCATGTCCTAACCTAGGCCATGTCCTAACTTAGGAAGTGTCCTAACTTAGGTCATGTCCTAACCTAGCTCATGTCCTAACCTAGCTCATATCCTAACCTAACTCAAATCCTAATCTACATCGTGTCCCAGCCTAGGTCATGTCCTAAAGTAGGTCAAATACTACCTTGGCCGTGTCCCTATCTGGTTCATGTCCTAACCTAGTTCATATTCTAACCGTGGTTGCATCCTAACCTAGGCCGTGTCCTAACCTAGGTCATGTCCTAACCGAGCTCATATCTTTACCAAGGTCGTGTTCTCAACTATATAGGTAGTGTCCTAACCTAGGTTGTGTCAAAACCTTGCTATTATCTTCGCCTTAGTCTTGTCGTAGCCTTAGTTGTGTTTCAACCTAGATCCTATTTATGAATAAAATATTAGCTTGGAATAATAACAGCTTTTTTTAGAAAAAAAATTCTAAAATTTTGAGCACACTCTGAAGCCCTAATCCTAGCCAAGATCGTGTCATAACCTAGGTGGTGTCCTAACCTAGGTCATGTCCTAAACTAGGTCGTGTCCTAACCTAGGTCATGTCCTAAACTAGGTCATGTCCTAACCTATGTCGTGTCCTAATCTATGTCGTGTCCTAACCTAGGTCGTGTTCTAACAGGATGTGTCCTTACCTAGGTAGTTTTCTAACCTAGTTCATATCCTAACCCAGCTTGTGTCCTAGCCTTGGTCGTGTCCTAGCCTAGTTTGTGTACTATCTTAGGTCGTGATTATACCTAGGTCATTCCTAACCTAGTGTATATCCTGACATAGGTCATGTCCTAGCCTAGGTCGTCTCCTTGCCTAACTCATATCCTAACCTAAGGTCATGTCCAAATCTAGGTCGTGTCTTAACCTAGGTAGTGTTCTAATCAGGCAAAACAAACAGGATCTAAACATCAACTATGAAGTGATCAACTATGATGACTAAAATGTTAAATGCTCACTTTATTCAATAAAGACAAAGTTTGCATTTTATCCTTATTTGGAAAATAGAGAGCATAATTTCCATATGTTGTGTGTATGTTCTTATGTCAACTCCCCAAGTCATTCTCCCGTGGCAAAAATGTCATCAATGAGGCTTTAATTAGTTGATATCACTGTAAACCGACCAACGTGTTATTGTTTACCAACATGTTCACCTTCCATTAAGGTATGCCAGACATCCCACAATTCATTGTCACTACCAATGCCTCACACGAGTCAATAAACAACAGTATGGCACACACATACACACCTGCCCACTCACTCACACATACACACACACTGCTTAGTCTATTCTGACATGTTGGTAAGAATGGCGCCATATAGTTCTAGTTTCCATAGCAATTTGCAACCAATAATATTAATCTGGGATAAAAAGTAGCAGCACACCAGCAGTTGAGGTGGTGGCAGGGCAATATGTGACACTTCTTCGATACTAGCTAGCACAGAACTTTGTGAAGCTTCGACAAATGTTGCACACAAATGTCACATATTACCATTTTGATCGCACACTCTCTACAGGCACAGGCAGACAGTCACACATTATTAAACCTTTAAATTGAAGCCCTCGAAGCAGCACACAGCTGTTGGATGGAAAGTATGCTTCCCTAAGAACTGTCATGTGCATACACAGGGTAAAGCTTCCCCATTACCAGGTAGCTAGCTAAATGGGCTATATTTATTAATACCTGAAGCTAGGCCACATACACGATCACTTTTCTAATCGGATGTATGTCTGACATTTTTTAATGTTCAGAATGACTAGCAATAGTTTAAGCAACAGGTTGACAAACTGTACACTGGAAATACTCCATATGACTGTTTCTGCTAAGAAACATTCTGGCTACGCATATGTGTATTTCTATTGTCTCTTCCGGCTATGCAGCTGTAGTTATAGTTACGGACTATTTGTTGCTATTTACATCAAAATATAATTTAAAACATCAAAATAGTTGCACTGACAAACAAAATAGCTGATAAAAAGATAGTGATGTTTAAAGCATTAGTCTTACAGTATGCACATGATGTGTTTGATATAATTAGGTTGCACCTTATGCGAGTTCATTTCAGTTCATCTCTTTGTAAGGATGGACTTCAGCCCCATTGGTGTGTGACCTTTCTCTAGTCACCAGCATTGACGAGGCTGCCCCAGAAACCATCTCTAATGGATATGGATGGGGGAAAGGTGGATAAAATATTGGGTGGCCATGATGAATGCAACCATTTCCTGGTGCGGGAGAATTGTGATTAGGCAGACGTAGATGACTAGGATGAACGAGTGGTTTGAATTGAGAAGACTGGCCTGAGGAGATGTTCAGTAAGCCATTGCCGAGCGAGTAATTAGTGGGTGTGCCAGGTAACTGAGAGAGTGTAGTTCCCACAGTGGAGAAGCTGACAGGACTTGTGGGCAGAGTAGCATTCGCACATCCGTTGGGTACAGGCAGAGAAGTAGGATAGGTGACAGAGCCAGCAATGCTGGAGCCGGGTGTGGTTTGCATTCCACTACAAGTCATCTGGAAAGCTAGAAGCATAATAATAGTTAAAATTTAGCAATACGTTTTGCAGCTATTGCTACAAATAATTGTGAATTGCTAATTTTCCTTGAATCTGCATTCATAATACAGATCAGCTCAAGTTTGAGTAGCTATAGTGATACTTACAAGACAAAGATTGTGTTGGTGGCATGAACTGGGCAGGTGGAAAAGGAATGTTGTTCTGCCAGTAAGGTGTCATCATGGACCTGTCCAATGGCTGACTCTCCTGGCTTGAGTGGACACCATTGGAGGTCTTCTTGAAACGAAACCCTTTGGCAAAAGGGTTGTTGTCAATTTTGAGTTGAGTCAGCTCCATACTTTGATAAGCTGACACAGCAATAAAAGTAGTGTCTTTTAGTGGAACGCTAATGGAAGCATGACTCGAATGTACTGGAGTTACAATTACTTCTAGGAAGTACTTGTGCATTGTGTGTAGGAGAATCTACAAATACAAACATAAATGCATTCATATGAGCAGGTAGCTAGCGATTTCCTTTCTTACATTTCCATCTCTAGACTTGGGAAAGTGGGTTATCTTCACTGACTTAAAGCTGATGGCCCTGTTCATCCAGAACATCCCAGTGTTGGGTGAGTTTGGGTGTGGTAAGATTTGCTTGGCCTCGTTTTCTACAACCTCTGATTCTCCAGTAGCAATCCACTTCATGCTAGAGTATCGATACCGCTGGTTATCGGCTGATACAAAACGTAAAGAAACATGGTAGTCCTTATTGGGATTCAGTCCTTGGATGTTCAGCATAAGAGCTGGAAATAGACGTCTGCAGTAGAACACAAAATATATAGACAAATATATAGTAAAACTTTTGCTGAGTCTCTTTATCTATGGCAAACTTACCTTCCTGGTTTAGTCACTATCATTTCATTTCCTATTTTAGAAAATGACTTCCATAGATTGTCATTTTGTATCTTGATACCTATGGTTCTCTCCAGCTCGTAGTCTGCTCTGGAAAGCTGGCTACTACATTCTGAGCTGTAGGCAGAGTCAATGTTCTCTTGGAAACCTGTGGTGGGAGACTGACTTGATGAGCTAGGTTCCTCTGACTGTTTCTTGGCGTCCATAGCTGACTGACTTCTGAATGCTTGTTGTAGCTGTTTGTAGCAAACTGACTGAGAGACTGAGCTGAGTAGCCCATTTTATAGCACCCTCATGTGAAGGATGGATGCCTTATAGCTAAGGTGCAAGATAATTCATAGAATTAGCAACTCAACCTTTGTGGTCTCACTTGTTTGCTGTTTACAGCCTCAGAATTCTATACTGTCTGAATAGGAATTATCGAGTGTCATATTGAGTAGCATATTTTTGCAGATATAATATCTATAAATTTTATATCTGAAAAGATGTGGTCAGGATAGAATGAATGAATGAATGAATGAATGAATGAATGGTAATAATAGGTACAATAACCAATTATTTGACTTAATGACACAAACATTGCTCATGTGACCACAAGCATCAATTGGATAGGAATTAGGAGGCCAGTATTAACCTCTAAAAATCTGTTATACATTAATGGTCAGTAAGCTAGGTGGCACAAAAGAAACAAATGGAGGGACATGAGATTTTTTAGAACGCACAAAGATGACTTACCTTCCCAACTGTTGAGCTAGCTCTCCTATTAATTCTTAGTGTTAGTCAACCTGTCAACATTTCTTTGAGATTAAACAGCCATGGTCTTCAGCCAGCACTCCTACTAACATACAGCTTTGGCTAATCCTAGATTGCCACAACATTCCAACTACGTATATACAATTAAATATTTATTGATTCGATTATAAATATATTTGTATTTGTTTATTTATTAACCTAAATCAATTGAGTATATAATATATGAAAAAATTATTTTATTTTTTAACATATTCTTATAAATATATGATAAATGTAGTTCTAAAACACTGAATTATTTATTAATAGTAACATCAGAACATCTCATCTTTAGAGACTGATTATTATTTTTCTTCAAACTTGAGTAAGTTGAACAATTCATTAGCTCAGAATATATTTGGCTCTTCATAATATGAAATATTTGGCAAATTACTCTTTAAATTACTCCATCAAACAGATTTTAAAGAGCAGCATTGTTACCTTTGTATGGTTTGTTCCCTAGTTGGTTGGGGCTATCTTTTTTAATTTTGAAGTTGTGAGGGTGGGAAAGTAATATGTGTCCAATAACTTGATGTTTCATTGTAAGCCAACCATAGTATTACAAGTTAGGAGGAGGAGTTCAATATCAACTTTATATCTATTGGAACATCTAATGTTCAATGCATTCGGTGCATATTAATTAAATTGGTCTCTATTTAGAAAAAAAGTAAAATTTCCTGTTCTCAATTATAGTTCCACCTCACATGGCAAAAATGTCTTCAACATTAATTTGTTTACTACTGTTTATTAGAATGGTCACCTTCTATCACAATATGTCGGACATCCCACAATTCATTGTCACTACCAATTCTGCACACGTGTGAATAAACAGCAACATGGCATACACATACACTCCTGCCCACTCACTCACACACACAGCCTATTCTGACAGTTAGTAAGAGTGACGCATCAAGTTCTAGTTTCCATAGCAATTTGCAGCCAATAATGCTAATGTGGGATAAAAGAGAAGCACTATGCCAGGAAACATGATGGCAAAACTTTATGCAACACTTCTTCGATACTAGCTACTACATAAATTTGTCACGGTTTGCCAAATGTCATAAGCAAAACTCACACAAATTTACACAACCATTTTGATTCACACATAGCTATGCTCCCTACGTGCACTACAATCTGACAATCATACAAAACTCTTGGTCATATCCTGACCTAGGTCGTGTCCTGACCTAGGTCGTATCCTAACCTAGGTCACGTCTTAATCTAGGTTGTGTCCTAATTTAGGTAGTGTTCTAATCAGGCAAAACAAACAGGTCATATGCCAGCCTAGATTGTGTTCTAATCAGGGAAAACAAACAGTATCTAAACATCATGATGACTAAAGTGTTAAATGCTCACTTATTCAATGCTTAATTTTGTCTTTATTTGGAAAAAAGAGAGCATAATTTATATATGTTGCGAGTATGCTCTCAATTGAACTACCCAATTCTTTCTCCCATGGCAATAATGTCATCAACTAGCTTTAATTTGTTTATATCATAGTAAAAGGACTAATGTGTTATTACTTATTAGCATGTTCACCTTCCATTAAGGTATTCCAGACATCCCACAATTCATTGTCACTACCAATACCTCACACGTGTCAATAAACAACAACATGGCACACACATACGCACCCGCCCACTCACTCACACATACACACACGATCCTTAACCTATACTACATGTTGGTAAGAGTGGTGCCATCTAGTTGTAATTTCCATAGCAATTTGCAACCAATAATAATATTGATCTGGGATAAGTAGCAGCATACTGGCAGTTGAGGTGGTGGCAGAACCGTGTGTGACACTTCTTCGAAGCACAGAACTTTGTGAAGTTTCGACAAATGTTGCACACAAATGTCACATCTTACCATTTTGATCGCACACTCTCTACAGGCACAGGCAGACAGTCACACAATATTAAACCTTGCTTTAAATTATTGAAGCAGCCCTAGAAGCAGCAAGCAGTCAAGTGCATACACAGAAAAAGGCTTCCCCATTACCAGATAGCAAGTTAATTGGCGCTGTGGCGGATCCAGAGGGGGGGACCAGGGGCCCCCCCCCCCCCCCCCCCCCCACACACACACACACAACCAGTAAAGAAATTCATAGCCTTAAACTACAGCCTACTACACTATCTTTTCAAGCTGATGCTGAAAATGCAGCTGCTGAAAATGCAGCTGACACAGCCTTTCAGTCTTATAATCAGTATCTATCTAAATGCTAAAATGTCCAAGAGAGTTCATCGTAAAGATCCTGGTGGTTCAAAGAGAATATGTGGTAGTATGACACTTTTCACTTTTCAAGAGCTGGCAATTTTCATTCCTTGTTGAAATTTAGAGTGGATGCTGGAGATTTAGTATTGAAGGAGCATCTGGAAACAGCAGATCGTAATGCTATCTATACCAGTAAAGAAATACAGAATCAGATGATAGTTATATGTGGAGACATTATTCGAAGTAAGATACTGCAGAAAGTAAGAGAAGCAAGGTTTTTTTCTATAATTGCAGACGAAGCAACTGACTCTGCAAATGATGAGCAGCTTTGTTTAACTATAAGATTTCTTGATAAATGTGTGCCACAAGAGAAGTTTCTGGGCTTTCATGAGTGTCTATCTGGTGTTTCAGGTGAGGCCATTGCCAATGCCATTATTACTCAACTAACCAATTGGCAGCTAGATCCTCAGTTGCTAAGAAGTCAGGCCTTTGATGGAGCCGGAGGCATGGCTGGTAGATCAAAAGAAGCATCATCACGTATTTTATCAGAATACCCTAAGGCACTGCATACACACTGTGCTGCACACAGATTAGATCTGTGTGTGGTGAAATGCTGCAGTTTGAGGGAGGTGAGTAACATGATGGAAGTAGCTGATAAAACTGCTCGCTTTTTTTCGAACTCTCCAAAAAGGCAGTTGTCATTGGAGACATGGATTCATGACACACTATTAGATGAAGAGAAGAGGAAAAAACTGAAACAAATGTGCCGTACTAGATGGATCGAGCGTCGTGAGGCATTTGAAGTCTTCATAGACCTATTTCTTCCAATTATTTGTAGCCTTGAAGGTATTTCACATGGTTCTGGTTGGAACAGAGAGTCACAGTCTGATGCACGGTCTCTTCTTTTAGCTTTGTCACAGTTTCAGTTTATTGTAACTCTAAAAGTCACCCAAAGTGTTTTGGCATACACAAGGGCATTGAGTGTGAAGCAAGGACGCTACAGTGACATTGCACGAGCTTATTGGGAAGTGGAGAATGTTAAGAGTACTGTGTGTGACCTCCGATCTAATGTGAATAGATTCCATGCTCGTGTTTATGCTGAAGCAGTGCAATTAGCAGAAGTAGTTCATGTTCATGAGTCGATACAAAGGCTTGCATCAAAGGCAACAACATCGATCAAACATCACTGCCAGCAACTACTCGGAATATTATTGCCGAAACTTAACCATATCATTATTGGATCATTTAATTACTGAACTCAACACAAGATTTGACGAAACAGATTCTATCAGTGGTTGAATTTTTGAGGTTATTGCCATCAATGTTAGTGAACAGCCAAGAGTCTATAAGTCAAAATAATTTAAATCATATTCTTGAGCTGTATGAGAATGACCTCCCATCCTTTGTGTGTTTCAATTCGGAGCTCGACCTGTGGCAGCACAAATGAAAAGCCACACCTGAATTAGCTGCAACACTCAATACTCCAGAAAAAGCTCTAGTCCACACTGATTGTGATTTCTTTCCCAATGTTCATACTCTCCTGTGTATAATGGGCACTTTACCAGTTACCAGCTGTGAATGTGAACGTTCAATCAGCATGCTTCGATTGATCAAGTCTCCTTTGAGGAGTACAATGAAACAGGAACGTCTCAATGGACTGGCAATGCTATACTATCATCGTGATGTTGAAATAACACCTGCTGAAGTGGTGGATGAGGTTGCCCGCCGCCATCCAAGACGAATGCTGCTATGACTATTATTATTTGTGTATATCATATATGAAAAAATGAATTAAGTTATCTAATTAATGTGTGTGGTCAAAAAGTGGGTGTGGTTAATACAATTTTCCACCTGCAGTCTTCGGGGGCCCCCCCCTCCACAAAATCCTGTATCCATTTATGTCTGTAATGTTCAGAATGACTAGCAATAGTTTAAGCAACAGGCTGACAACTGTACATAGGAAATAGTGTTGATCACTCCATATGACTGTTTCTGCTGACTAAGAAACATTCAGGCTACGCATATGTGTATTTCTATTGTCTCTTCCTGCTATGCAGCTGTAGTTATAGTTACGGACTATTTGTTGCTATTTACATCAAAATATAATTTATAATAACATCAAAATAGTTGAACTGATAAACAAAATAGCTGATAAAAAGATAGTGATGTTTAAAACAATTGCCTTACAGTATGCATATGTGTGTTTGATATAATTAGGTTGCACGTTATGCGAGTTCATTTCAGTTCATCCCTTTGTAAGGATGGACTTCAGCTCCATTGGTGTGTGACTTTTCTCTATTCATCATGATTGGCAAGGCTTCCCTAGAAACCGTCTCCAAGGGATATGGATGGGGGAAAGGTGGATAAAATATTGGGTGGCCATGATGAATGCAACCATTTCCAGGTGCAGGAGAATTGTGAATAGGCAGACGTAGATGACTAGGATGAACGAGTGGTTTGAATTGAGAAGACTGGCCTGAGGAGATGTTCAGTAAGCCATTGCCGAGCAAGTAATTAGTGGGTGTGCCAGGTAACTGAGAGAGTGTAGTTCCCACAGTGGAGAAGCTGACAGGACTTGTGGGCAGAGTAGCATTCGCACATCCATTGGGTACAGGCAGAGAAGTAGGATAAGTGACAGACCCAACAATGCTGGAGCTGGGTGTGGTCTGCATTCCACTACAAGTTGCCTGGAAAACTAGAAGCATAATAATAGTTTAAATTTAGCAATACCTTTTGCAGCTATTGCTACAAATAATTGTGAATTGCTAATTTTCCTTGAATCTGCATTCATAATACAGATCAGTTCAAGTTTGAGTAGCTATAGTGAATACTTACAAGGCAAGGGTTGTGTTGGTGGCAGTTGGAAAAGGAATGTTCTGCCAGTAATGGTGTCATCATGAACCTGTCTAATGGCTGACTCTCCTGGCTTGAGTGGACGCCATTGGAGGTCTTCATAAAGTGAAATCCCTTGGCAAAGGGGTTGTTGTCAATTTTGAGTTGAGTCAGCTTCACATTTTGATATGCTGACACAGCAATAAAAGTAGTGTCAGTGACACGCTAATGGAGGCGTGACTCGAATGTGCTGGAACCACAATTACTTCTAGGAAGTACTTGTGCATTGTGTGTAGGATAATCTACAAACATACATGAATTCATTCATTTGAGCAGTTAGTTACGATTTCCTTTCTTACATTTCCATCTCTAGACTTAGGAAAGTGGGTTATCTTCACTGACTTAAAGCTGATGGCCCTCTTCATCCAGAACATCCCAGTGTTAGGTGAGTTTGGGTGTGGTAAGATTTGCTTGGCCTCGTTTTCTACAACCTCTGATTCTCCAGTAGCAATCCACTTCATGCTAGAGTACCGATACCGCTGGTTGTCGGCTGATACAAAACGTAAAAAACATGGTAGTCCTTGTTGGTATTCAGTCCTTGGATGTTCAGCATAAGAGCTGGAAATAATCGTCTGCAGTAGAACACAATATATAGACAAATATATAGTAAAACATTTGCTCAGTCTCTTTATCAATGGCTACTTACCTTCCTGGTTTAGTCACTATCAATTCATTTCCTATTTTAGAAAATGACTTCCATAGTTCGTCATTTTGTATCTTGATACCTATGGTTCTCTCCAGCTCGTAGTCTGCTCTGGAAAGCTGGCTACTGCACTCTGAGCTGTAGGAAGAGTCAATGTTCTCTTGGAAACCTGTGGTGGGAGACTGACTTGATGAGCTAGGTTCCTCTGACTGTTTCTTGGCATCCATAGCTGAATACCTTCTGATCGCTTGTTGTAGCTGTTTGTAGCAAACTGACTGAGAGACTGAGCTGAGTAGCTCATTTTTATAGCACCCTCGTGTGAAGGATGGATGCCTTATAGCTAAGGTGCAAGATAATTCATAGAATTAACAACTCAACCTTTGTGGTCACTTGTCTTCTGTTTACAGCCTCAGAATTCTACTGCCGGAAAAGAAATTATTGAGTTTCATATTCAGTAGCATATTTTTGCAGATACAATATCTATAAATCTTATATCCGAAAAGATGTAGTCAGGATAGAATGAATGAATGAATGAATGATAATAATAGTTACAATAACCAATTATTTGACTCTATGACACAAACATTGCTCATGTGACCACAAGCATCAATTGGATAGGAATTAGGAGGCCAGTATTAACCTCTAAAAAATCTGTTATACATTAATGGTCAATATGCATTTATTGGTAGCAGATTCTACCAAGATAGACCTCTTGTGAGGTCTATCTTGTCAATCTCCACAACTATAACAAATTGTAATAGCCAAAGACTGAATGTGAAGAGTGTCTATATAATACTTAATAATTGGATAACACAATATGCAGCTTTTGTGTAAGTCTCTTGCTAGCTAGTAGCTAGAAAATTATTCTGCATTAATTGATATTGGCATCATTATATATAATTATATATATAGGTATTTATAGTCATAAATTCATAGCCTCTTAGACTGGTTATATCATTTTTATATTATATCAGCTTTATAACTAGCTATAGAGGTGTTCAATATTAGATTGAAATTTTCTCACCTAAAGGGGTCTGGATTATGGCTTTAGCCGCCAGTGCTCTATCCACTGAGCTACGACAACCCTCGACTTCCAAGACTCTTACATTTTGTTCCTTTATACTGTTGAGCAGTACCACTTGCTGCAGTCTCGTACTCAACAGACTACCAATTCGTCAGAACACCTTTTCGGTATCGACTGAAAACACCTCTCCCTCCAGAGAGGAGCCTCAATTTGTGGATTAAAAAGGCTTTAACATGACTAAAGCCAGTGGCCCTGCATTCAAATCTCCGGCAAATCCCTGTTCTACTGCGAGTTCTTAACCCAGCTCCAGGAGCTTTGCTTGCATGGCTCACAGTGCCTGCTTAGTGCACAGGTATTCTGGCTCTGCCAGGTGCTAATATAACATTATGAGGAGTTATAATATGCTGACAAAAAGTAGCTGACAAAAAATTAGTGATAGTAACAGGAGTGCAGTATGTTAAGTGTTTATTATGATTACACTTTGGAAGGCTTCGTTTCCCATATCAACGTGTATGGTCAATTTCTCACACTCCACAGCTAAAGTTTCTGTAGCTCACATGCGTAAACTAACATTTCACACAACTTTTTACACTCACCAACTCTTGGTCACGCACACCTCTCTATATAGTCTCCGTCTGCGCGCCATTCTCTGGTTAATTTTTTAGCTCCACGTGTTTACTTGGTCTAAAGAAGATCTTTTCAAATCTGATGTCGACTGGCAGGTCAGACGAGCCAAACAGCCTTGTAGAAGTCAAGGACATGTTTGTGATGTTGGCCGCTCGCTGGGATAGTCTAGAGAGTCGGGTTACCGACAGATCTGCCAGGTTGGGCTCCCCATCGTTGTCTGGACTTGATGGAGACAATGTTTACGGCACTGAAGGCAGAGATTCCTTCAGAGGTGCCAGGAGAAATGCTCATGTCGTCAGCTACATCGACAACATGCTGCTGTTGGTTCACTCGAAAGAGGCGGCAGCAAGGCAAGGGTCAGCAATGATCTTGTTGCTGGATGCACTGGGTTTCATCGTGTACCCAATGAAGTTTGTGACAATGCCGAGCCAGAAAATGGAGTTCCTGGGCGTAGTGGTGGACACAACCTCCATGGAAGTTTGCCTACCAGAGTAAAAGCTGCAGAAGATTCGTGCAGAGGCCAGATCTATGACACACTTGACAACGGTGTTGGCGAGAGCAGTGGCCAGACTCATTGGGAAGATGAGTCAGCAGCCTCATTGGGAAGATGAGTCAGCAGCCTCATTGGGAAGATGAGTCAGCAGCTCATGGAGGAAATGCACCAACAGAGCATATGATACACTCTTCAGTGTGTGGGATAGCTGGTGGTGGAAGGAACATCAATCCAGTTTCTTGCCCTGTAGGAGAAGTTGTGAATTTTCTCGCTTCCTTGGTGGGGAAAGGCCGCAGCTACAGGACGGTGAACTCTTACAGGCCGTCCATCTCCTCTGTGCACTGCAATGTTAATGGTGCACCCATGGGAAGCCATCCCTTGGTTAGCAGAGCGATGAAAGGGGCCTTCCACACCAGACCTCTGCTCCCCAAATACAAAAGACATGAGACATGAGGGTGGTGCTGAACTTCATCAGGTCGCTGGGTAACAACGAATCCTTGTCCTTCAAAGAATTGACATTGAAGACTGTGACTCTCATGGTGCTGTCGCGCCCAATGAGGTCAGCAGACTTGGCAGCTCTAGAAGTGGATGCTATGCAGAAGCTGGCAGACGGAATAAACTTTGTGCCGAGGCACCTCAGCAAGCAGTCCAGACAAGGCAGGGTGATAGCTGGATTCTTTTCCCCCCTGCATTTGATGAAGAATCGGTGCTTTTTCCGGCCAAAGCCGTGCTGCAATACGTAAGAGTCTCAGCTGAGAGAAGAGAAGACATGAACAAACTGTTCATCAGCATGACCAGACCTCACAAGCAAGTGGCAAGTGAAACGAACATTGGCAGAGGTTGGTATCGACGATGAAGTCTTCAAGAGCCATTCCTTCCATGGTGCGGCTTCAATGAAGGCTGCAATGTCGAGTGCGATGTTTCAAGACATCCTGAAGATAGCTGACTGGTCTTCCAAGGGCATGTTCCACAAGTTCTACTACCGCCCTTCCAGTGAGGGAGAGTTTGGATGCCTGGTGGTGATGACACTCAGCTACAAAAAGCATGTTGATATGGGAGACAGAGCCTTCTGAAGTGTAATTCGAGAATGGCTCAGGCCATGTAATGGCTGCCAGCCATTGCTGGAATATTATATGAGGAAGGCGAAATCGAACATATCAATGTCCCTCCTGCCCAACACTGTTGTATGTTGTTGACTTGTGTCATGTTCTACAATTTAACTTATTCACGTCGCTCTGTCCCTGCATGTCAATGTTATCACATTTACTGTATGTTGTTGATTTTACTGTATGCATTGTTGATAAGCTACAAAGTAACCAGATAATGGGCGCACAGACGGAGACTATATAGAGAGGTGTGCATGACCAAGAGTTGGTGAGTGTAAAAAGTTGTGTGAAATATTTGTTTACGCATGCAAGCTACAAAAACTTTAGCTGTGGAGTATGAGATATTAACCCTTGATATGTTCAACTTCGCCTTCCTCGTATAATCCAGCAATGGCTGGTAGCCACAATGTGGTCATAGTTATTCTCAAATTAGGTTGTATAATATGCAGTATTAATTCATTTCAGTTCATCTTATTGTAAAGATAAATTCAACTCCATATAGATGAAGATTGATGAACTGGGCTGGTGGAAGAGGAATGTTCTGCCATAAGGTGTCATCATGGACCTCACCAATAGCTGACTCCTGACTTGAGTGGACACCATAGGAGGTCTTCTTAAATCTCATTCCCTTAGCAGCTCCACATTTTGGTATGCCAACACTATAAAAAGGACAATGTCTTACAGGAAACAGTAGTGGAGGCAGGACTTGAATGTGCTGGAGTCACAATTATTTCTAGGAAGCATTTGAGCATAGTGATAGAGACAACCACGGAGATTCATGACCCACTTGCCAAATAATGTTGCCTTCACCATAGAATTGTGTGTTTTTTTGTCATAACTTTACTATCCCGCATATTTTTTTTAACTTTGAAGCTTAAAATATTGCCCATCTGAAACTTTTTGAAATGAGCTAAAATATGGGCAGAAAACCACACCCACCAAAATTCTAAGGCGGCAATGTCAAGAAAACCCTTAACCACCCCTGCAAAACTAAACCCCTCCTACTTCCTTCGAAATTGACACACACACATTCTTTAATATCTTGTTTACAAAGTAAACTATCAGATTTTTCTAAATATTTTTTGATATTAATTTTTTTTGTAAAAATGGCAGAGAGCTTTCACATTTTATACAAAAATCACTGTAAAGAATACAGAGAACAAGTTGAGATTTTTAGAAGATTGACAGTTCCACTATTGATATAGTACCAGAAAAACTACAACACAAGTTATTCCAGTTGATAATGCCTGTAACAGAAGAAAATGAAGCATACGTTACATTGTAAACACAGGTCCCTACACAAGAGCTGAAATAAACAGATATTATGAATGTAGAAGCTATTGTGCATTGTATTAAGCTCAGATTTAGAGGAAGACCTCATCATTGCCTCAAAAAAGCACACTGACTTATCGTTGACACTTGGTTTGCTTTCTTTTTGACACATTTAGTACTGAATTTTCATCTCCTAAGAACAACTCTGGTGCACAAGTAGTACCTTCAATAGCTATCCTTTGTGGTGGAACCATTGGCAACTGTAGGTACACAAGAAACCAACCCCTGCCTAACACTGCTGTTTTCTGAAACTGACAGGGAATACCCAGGTTAGTGAAATAAGAGGTCTAAAAGCACCACTACGGAAATTCAGGAGAGGATTCACTACCTCTACGACGCAATACAGTGGTAGAGAGTAGCCTTCCTTAGAAACAGGGCTCTGTGAAAGCTTCAGGAATGCTTCCTAGTTCCATTTTCGCCTCCCATAACGCTGGTTAGGACTGGAAATTTGGGAGACAACGATACAACACTCCCACACAGGAAGAGCTATACAACCACGTAAACTGCAACTCCCAATTGGGGCAAGTAAGTGGGAGTGACTGTGTACGAGGAGCAATAGCTACTTACATAATTTTGAATGAACTTAGTTGAAGTTTTCTGAAGCTGAGTCCAAAGTTTCAAGTCAATTAGACATTTCTTTATTTCTTTATTTATAATTATTTTTTGTGTCATCCCTACTTACAGTACTCGCACCGCCCAGCAAGAATCCAATCTTTATGTTTTACAGTTACCGTTTGTTTGTATAGCGCGTCTTCACCATACATTCCTCGTTTACAAATGGCTCATTATAAAGCACAGAATATAAAAAAAGTCAAAAAAACCTGTTTTTTGTCGTAAAGGCCCCCTTAATTAATATAGATAAATACTATTATAGTCTTGATGTTTTGAAAATCGATGTAAAGCATAGGCGGTAGTTTTGTGTGTGTGTTCTGACTGAAGACAATGACTGAACAGATCTGCCCTCAGAAATTGGGCGGATTTCTCAACAGTTGGGAATGTGATTCTGTTATTTGAATTGTACAATTTGTTAATAGACAGGTGCATTATTATTGTTGTGTTTTAAATCCAGGAATACAAGAGAAGTACATGTGAGTATTAAATACCTCTAAACACTCTACTTTGATTTAATACAACTTATCCTATCCTGACCACCTAATTGCACTCCTAAACACAGAGTTTACAAAGCTGTCTCTTTTTAATCTGTTCTTATGTTTACTAACAATAATGTGCACAAGGATGGTACTTGATAGATCTAGCTACTCTTATTCTAATTGAGGCCCAATGACCATTTTTAGCACCTTACTCATTCATATATTCAATCATGACCAACAATCCTATTTATCATATTGCATCCACGTCCCTCAATAAGAAACTCGATTAATTCCTATTCGGGCAATAGAATTCTGAGGCTGTAAACTGCAAACAAGTGTTGCTACTTCTATGAATTATCTAGCACCTTAGCTATAAGACATCCATCCTTCACACAAGGGTGCTATAAAATGGGCTACACAGCTCAGTCTTTCAGTCAGTGTGCTACAAGCAGCAATAACAAGTGATTAGAAGTTATTCAGCTATGGATGTGAAGATACAGTCAGAGGAACCTAGCTCATCTAGTCAATCTCTTCCCGGAGGTTTCCAAGAGGCCATTGACTCTGTGTACAGCTCAGAGCGCAGTAGTCAACTTTCCAGAGTTGACTACGAGTCTACAAGATCAAACATAGGCATCAAATGGCAAACTATGGCGGTGAGATCATGGACCTGTCCAATGGCTGACTCTCTTGGCTTGAGTGGACACCATTAGAGGTCTTTTTGAAGCGAAATCCCTTGACAAAGGGTTTGTTGTCAATCTTGAGTTGTGTCAGTTCCATATTTTGATATGCTGACACAGCAATAAAGGTAGAGTTTCTCAGCGGAATGCTAATTGAGTGACTTGAATGTGCTTGAGTCACCATTATTTCAAGGAAGTACTTGTGCATAGTGTGTAGGAGAATCTACAAATACAAAATATATACTAGAATAAATACTTCTCTTTCGTCATGTAGCTACTCCATTTCTTACATTCCCATTTTGGACTTGGGGAAGTGAGTTATTTTCACAGATGTGAAACTTATGGCCTTCTTCATCCAGAATATCCCAGTGTTGGGTGAGTTTGGGTGCAGAAAAATGTGTCTGTCCTCATTCTGTACAACCTCTGACTCTCCAGTTGCAATCCACTTCGTGTTCGAGTATCGGTACCGCTGGTTGTCGGCTGATACAAACCGTAAAGAAAGGTTATATTCCTCATTAGGATTCAGCCCTTTAATATTTAGTGTTAGAGCTGGAAACAGTCGTCTGCAGTAAAATAAATAAGTATGGCATACGATTTGTATCTAGTGTCTATTCATACAAATATATAAAATGGCTAATAAATATAAAAAAATATTACAAGATTCATTGCAGTCTGTTCGTCCATGGCTAACTCACCTACCTGGTTTGGTCACAATCATTTCATTACCTAGCTTAGAAAATGACCTTACTGGCAGAACATTCCTTTTCCACCTGCCCATTTCATGCCACCAACACAACCATTGCCTTGTAAGTAATCAGTATAGCTACTCAAACTTGAACTGAACTATATTTTGTATGCAGATTCAAGAAAAAATAGCAATTCACAATTATTTGTAGCAATAACTGCTTAAAACCATTTCCAAAATTTAATTAGATTTCAGTGCGACTCGTAGTAGTGGAATGAGAACCACACCCAGCTCCAGCTGTGTTGGCTCCTTCACCAATCATACCATGCAGTGTGTGCCTAACGGATGTGCAAAATCGACTCTGCCCACAAATCCTGTGAGCTTCTCCTCTGCAGAAGCCACATTTTCTCGTCTACCTGGCACAACCTCTAACTACCCACTCAGCAATGGCCAACTGAATGTTTCCTCCTCTTCGCCCTCCTCAGACTACTCCTCCACATTCGGGCCCCTCATACATCCTAGAGCGCAATACATGGTCCCTCACAATTCTCACATACCAGAAAATGGCTGCACTCATCATAGCTACTCAGGTCTTTATCCTCCCTTCCCCCCTCCATATTCATTGGAAATGGTTTCTGGGACAGCCTTGGCGATGAATGGAAAACGCTTGCAAATCAATGGAGGCGATATCCATCCTCACAATTGGATGAACTGAAACAAACTTTACTAAGTATTACATATTAGACAACTTAATCATATTACACACATACTCACATTCATACTGCATTCCTGTAACTATCACTATGTTTATATCAGCTTTATTTTGTCATTATAATAATAACTCCTTATAATATCTTTTGAAGCTTACAATCTGAATTTGTTGGTGAATAGCAACTAAATAGTGTGTAGCCATAACTATAGTTGAACAGCAGGAAACAGATGATACTTGCTGTGAGCTTGAATATTACTTAGTCAGCAGAAGCTGCCATTTGGAGTGATACACACTGTTTACAATCTAATGCACTCTGCTCAACAGAGCAGCAATATCCACAATACTTTAAACTATTGATAGTCATTTATAGCTATACAATGCAGTCACCTGGTATTAATTTTTTTAATTTGAATATGTATAAACTTAGCTGTACAGAGCATGTAAAAAAACTAGCTAAATATTTTACAGAAGAGAGCATATCAAAGATACCAAAACTACCAATACAGAAAAACAATACTGATTGCATCTAATTCACCTTGAAGCATGTCATTAAGTGAAAAAATAAATTTTGAACAAAATGCCATTCGTTTATCTATTCTTACCCGTATCAACCTTGGAAATTTGATTGCTTACCCCTTGAAAATACTTTGTCCAATAGTCAAGTCACTAAGAGAATACAACGCAAGTGTTGTGAACAAGTATGTATAAAAGTGTTGTGTGTTGCTAAAGAATAGCAATAAACTAAAAAATATTTAACTAACAAAAATTATTAGCGGCTAGCTTTCAAATTTAAATTTCAGTCAGACCAGCTCACTCGCCATTTGTGTTGAAGCACATCACTAAGTTATATCCAAGATTTCATAGGAATATACTTTATTTATAATTGTTAGGGGAAAGTATATGAGCTACTTCTTGAGAAGTCCCACTATAAAAGAATCTTTGAAGCCACACAAGTAAGTCAGTTGATAGTAAAACGTTTTCATACCTAACTAAATATTCAGCAATAGCACAACAACTAAGCCTTCAAGTTATTTTATATAGTATGGATAACCATGTCTGAAATCTCTATACATACTAAAACAACACTACTGATTCTAGGATACTTCACACAGATTAATGTGCCTTAGTGCAGCCAGTTTATATCATTGGTGATAAATATTGAGTGATAATATTAAAGAGTGAAGAAATGGTAGGTAATTTTCTTTGCGTGGTTGGTAAGGGGTTTAACTTATCCTGCATCCGTCGCGTCGCGTAGCCTTGCAAGCTAAACCCTTTACCTAATCGCTTCGAGCGGAGTGATTAGGAGTGATATACTTCAACCTTAAATCCCAATATGATGCGTAATTATAGGCGAGTGTGGGTGCTTCAGAAGCAATGGAGAAACTTTGGTGGTCCGATAAAACGAACTAATGCCATTGGTGGCTACTCCTCAGGCCTCACTGTTCCATGCCATCGCCTTTTGTCTTGTTCTTCCTCTCTGAGGAGAGAACCAGAGAGAACAGACTTCATAAATTCGTCAAGTGACAATGAATCCTTCACTGAAGATGATCTATCACTGCTAGACATTGTGGAAGAATCTCCCATTGATATAAACTCGACTGTAGAAGCAGTAGAACAGTCCTTCCACTTCAAGGACATATTCCTGATGTTCCCAAATGCCATAGAGAGCGTGTTGCAACACGTGCACGCAATGACAGGGATGCCATGGTGGCTAACCATTGCCACATGCACCATAGCCGCTCGTACGTCTATGGTGCCTCTCATGTTGCACATGAGAAGAGTTGCCAAAAAACTCACCGTGATTCAACCGCGGTTGAACGAGCTCAGAAATGAGTCTGCACAGTACGCAATGGCTGGAGATCACGTCCGAAGTAGAGAGGCCAGTGATAAAATGAAGAAGTTGTGTGAAAAACATGGCGTGCATATCTGGATGACAACCGTTCCGATGCTATGTCAGGGAACTTTGTTTGCCAGCTTCTTTTTTGCGTTGCGGCACATGACTATGGCAGATTCTCCAATGGCTGGGCTGACCACTGAGGGACCCTTGTGGTTTTCAAATCTCACTCTTCCGGATCCGTTTTATATTTTACCGATAGTAAACTGTGTCTTCATTTCTTCATCTCTTTTGGTGAGTCTTGCATATGCCGTGATGTTTGTCACCTCTGAAGTCTGCCTGCTGGCTCTCGTGTGCGCATATATATATATATATATATATATTTGTGTGCCTTTCTGTCTGAACTTAATGTTCTAATTATTTGAATAATCTTTTTCTTTTTTCAGTTGAATTCTACAGACGCAGGAGAAATGACTGAACAGATGAAGGCCATGAAGCCAATGCTATATGTCTTCAACGTCTTTTTCTTGTTTATTTGTGCAAAGTTTCCAAGTGTAAGTTATTATGTCATTAGTCGCTGATCTATGATATTGTATAAGGTGTAAAATGAAATCTAGGGTTTCATGCAGAATTTTTTGTTTTTTGTTGTATTTTTGTTTTGTTTTTGTTTTTGCTGATGGTGAAAGACACTGCCTGTACTTAACCACTCCCGTTTTAAAACCACACTACTTTGATGTACATCTGTATACTTCACGCTGATCCGTGTTTTGTCACATGCATGATTGTGTAATCTAACAGCTTATAGAACTCAGGACTTTAGCTATTATTCTGTATTAACCTCCAAAAATTCTGGGGGTGGGAGTAGAAGATTCCAGTCAGGGCCCTCTCTGTGTGGGATCACACACTCAATGCAGTGGAGGCACCTGCTTATGGCAATGAGACAACAATTCACTTGCTTATTTACAAATTTACCCCCCCCCCCCCCAAAACAAACAAATGTTTTCTCTTTTGTCTATGGGTTCAAATCTATCCTAATCTTGTCTGTCTCTTGCCTACCAATTATCCAGACAAGGAAATGACTTGTATTGTAGTCATATATTGTGATTGTAATTAACTCTCAGCGTGCATGCGTGAGAGTATTTTAGTAGTCATTCTGTTCATCTGTCACTCTCTTATTTTGCAGAATACTGAATATTGACCATTGAATTGGGTAGATTACTGAATATTGACCATTGAATTGGGTAGATTACTGAATATTGACCATTGAATTGGGTAGATTACTGAATATTGACCATTGAATTGGGTAGATTACTGAATATTGACCATTGAATTGGGTAGATTACTGAATATTGACCATTGAATTGGGTATGAATTTACTCAAAACGAAGATTTAGATTCTTATTGTCTTGCTTTTTTGATTTGGGCGGATTTTTTAAGAAAAAGTGAAGCTGTCAGCTCAGCATAATACTAACTTTTGTGGGTAATGCCCCCAATCATCACATCTTAGTCATGTGAGCAAATAATTGCTTCCTGCCCTGTGGTTGTTTTGCTTTATGTGCCGAGTAGTTTACTGAGTGCTGGAATTGAAGTTTCTCATTGAAACTAAACTACCAGAGAGTGTCCCTTGCATGTTCAGGTTTATAAAGACAGTATTTAAGTATATTCACGGTTTTCATGGACAAACTATATTGATACCTGATGTAGTTAAACGCCAAAAAAATATATTTTTTTTGGGCGGGGGGGGGGGGGGGGTCTGAGAAAATATTTTCTAATTGTTAACTAGTGACCTTTGGTGCTTCATATTTATAGTAAATTTGTGATTTACAACAACAATAACAACAACAACATTGATTATTTAAAAGCTTTCACTTCTGTACCTCTGGACTTGTGCACTACATATATGCATATAACAGCAGATGTATAGCTGAGAAGTTGTCTCTCTCTCTCTCACCCTTTGATAATCAGAGCAGGAATACGGCGTGGGCAGATCTACTCAGGGGTTCATACAGGGGGGGGGGGGGGGGGGTAGCCCTAAGATTTCCCTAATTTTGCAAGTTAATTGGCGAGTGAGCGAGATACTCTCACAGGGGTAACACAATTAAAAATCGGGGATGTTTGTTTGCTTATATATGTTTGGACGTACGTATGTCATTTTGTACTTCGACCCTCTCGTATTTTTTAGTTAGCTCAGTGTTCGACCCCGTCCCAAACTTCACTAAACAGAATCCTCTGGTTATCAGTAATTACCCGTATCATCCTAGAAATTGATTTGTTTACCGCTTTGAATTCTTTTGCGGGTGCAGTTAGAACTCACAAACTTATGGGAGTTCCATTTCTATTCGAGAGTTAGTGGTGGTGGTAAGTTATTAGCTATTTGTCATATTTATAAGCCCTACACAGCAGTATTTACTTGAAAATGCATCGTCCACTAGACTAACCACTAAGTAAGTCTTGTGTAGGTATGTTCAGTTAAGTGTAATAGTATTGTGCATTACAACTACTACATAGCTAATGAATATCACAAAGAAAATGTTGAAATAACTTGACTTGGTTTTTGTTTTTGTTTTTTTGGGGGGTTTTTTGTTTTTGTTTTTAATTCAAACGGTTGCGGGAGTGGTTACTATGGCATCAACTTGTCTTTACCACATGTATGTAATTCAAAATTTCAACTTTTTTAGTAGCTTGAGTGTTAGAAGTTAAAATCAATCGTTTAACAATAGTGTAGTTTTAGGCTCGCTCGCCATTTGTGCTCAAGCACATCACTAGTATAGTACATTAGCTATATTTGAAAATTTAAGATTATAAAATCATACATGTTACCATACTCTGATCAGTGTGAAGTATACACTCTCATTTGGGCATGTGCGTTAAAATGGTATGGGTTTTAATTTAAAAAAAAAAGTGTGGCTAAGTATACAGAGTACCCCCTCTCAGATTAGTGAAGATCTAGATCTACTATACTCAGAATGAATATAATCTCATGCCAGGATTCTATCTAGGGGAGGGATGGAGGGGGGAAGCTTCTCTCCCAAACCCGAAATAACAGCATTAGTTTCATGCTAATTACTCTCATTGATTCAAAGGAAATTAATCTTTTTCTTGCAACTTAGAATATTTAGAGGTGTTAGACTTGGCCAAATTTCCCCTTCCCAAACAAAAATTTCTGTAATAAAACCCTGCATGCTTTTATTTATATTTTATATTTTTCGTTGGAATACAACACTCACATCTCTGAGATGCATCTTTATAGTAATGCTATTTTCGGAGTGTTAAATGTAGTACTTATATAATATATAATATGACCTTGCACAGGACAATCAAGCACAATGCGGGCCCCATCAAAAAAAGGTTTTTGCACTTACACCATTGTCTATATCCAGATATTAAGCTGTCCAATTTTGTAGCGGTAGTTTCAAACTATTGCCAATGTACGCGGCATAACTGTTTTTATCCACACGCTTCTTCACTTCTTTAATACATTTAAAGAAGTTCCTCGATCTTTTCACACCATTTATGCATGCCACTTTGTGCCTGCTTTTCCTGCGCACTGTCACACACACACACACACACAGACATTCCACAAGTAGCTTAGTTGAGTGCTATTCATATATAACTTGTGATGTTGTTTGTTTTTTGTTTGTGTTACTAGGGAGTTGTGATGTATATGATCACATCGTCTCTCTACTCATTGATTTACACCACTATTATAAAAAAGGTGTTAAATAAATCTGAATCAAAGGCTAAAGTCGATTTGATTACTCCTGAGCAAGCTAGAAGAGCTGGTAAGGATCGTAGTCCCCAAGTTTCTGAAAAACCTAGATACATGGTAATTGTTTTAAATTAAAGAATGATTTATGTATTTCCTCTAGGTGAAATCAGGAGAATTGTAAGAGATAAAGGGAAATGAAAAGGACAGTTTCACTATGATCACCACTTCATATATTGAGAAATAATGTATTTATCACAATTTTATTTTATTTTATGTAAATTAACAATCAGTAATATGGCACATATATTATTTCCTAACAAGAAGAGCATTAACCTTAGCTGCCTAGCGCTGCTACACTTTCTAAATTTTTATTTTCATTTTTGGTTAAATTCTACTGAAGTACGGATCGTCAATTTGTAAGTTTGACGTTTGGAAGGAGACCGCATGGTCATAATTCGTTTGTTTTGTGTTCAGGTGCACCTGAATTAGAGGTGACATGCTGGCAGGCTCGCTGGAAAAAAGGGTCGCCGGTAGGCTTTTTGTAGCGTTAAATATCTGTGCTCGGTGCTATTCTCGTGTTCCAACTAATCCCACTCCTAGGCTTTCTGCATTTCGTCCCTTCAACCCTGTCGCAAAAAATGCCAGCCAACGTAGATTCGCTTCTGGTACTCCCGTTAGCAGTACTACCACATCGGATGCTTTCGCAACGTCTTCCATGGAACAGTGGGCTGCGGATGCCGCACTAGAAGAAGCAGCCGCAACAGCAGCGTTAGAGGAAGGGACTGCAGAATTCGCCGCGGAGTCGCTTAGCGACTTGGGCCTTGGGGGCTACTCACCCGTGGGTTTGATAGAGAGCATGTTAAATGGTATCCATTCTACCCTAGGACTTCCTTGGTGGATGTCCATAGTGCTGGGAACAGTGTGTATTAGAACAGCTTTGCTACCACTCACGTTTTATGGTCGTAAGAGAGCCAGGAAGCTACGGGAGATAGATCCAGAGGCGGAAGAGCTGAGAGAGTTGAGAACTTTGTACCACAGGGCCAAGAATAGATTCCGAGCGGATCAGACTGCACAGCGACTTCATGCTGTTCACCAGAAGGCTGGCGTTCGCACTGCTGGAGCCATGGTGCCTTATATAGGGCAGTTCACTGCTTTATACTGTGGGTACAGGGCCGTCAAGAATCTGGCTTTCGCCCCTGTGGTTAGCATGATGACAGAAGGGGCTCTGTGGTTCCCTGATCTGACATCTCCAGACGTGGTGCTGGCCATTGTCAATGGTGCTGCTATGATGGCTATGTTCAGGGTAAGGACTTGAGAAGGGTGAGAGTTTGTTTCGATATAGTACACCATTCACAATAATTCATTGATTGATCTGGTAATGGTCGTCACATGTTATATACACCATTCACATTTAGCCTGAGTACCATTCACTAATCTGGTAATGATTGTCATGTGTTTTAATTAAGTGCTTGGCAATATTTTCTCTAAATTTATGAAAATTCCTGTTAAAATTTGAACTAACACAAGTACACAACTCAGCTCTCACACATCTGTATTTACTGAATAGCATGACCAGGCAGGCAATCAGAACACTGTATCTGACGTGAGTTTCTTTCTAAGTAAGGCTTCCTCTTGTCTTATGTACACATTTTAACCAGCTCCTAGGATGTTCAAATCTTAAGTAGCAGCCAATAGAACCTGCCAGATTATGCTCCAAATTTTTTGAATTATTCTATTGTTTGTTCTAAAAACTCCCCGTTATTATTCCAGAAAATCATAATTATTCCATAAAAATTCTCAAATTATTCTAATTATAAGCAAGTGAAATGTAGCTATTGTATGATTGCAGTAACAAGGTTGAGGTGTCCTGTAGTCAGTTCACACCAGTCACTGTGTGATCTTCCAGCTTAACGCTTGTGTTTCAATAAAACTGATGAAATGGTAAAAACATGTCCCACTAAAGCTGAAGATGTTTAAATTAGCTAACGAGAATCATTTTTGTACACTTTTATCAATGTTGGAAGTCATTATTGCGTCCCTTTTCCACCACACAACTGATCCTGAGTGGGAGAATTATCTTTAGCTGTAGCGTAACACTTTGATAGTCCAAGTTTCAATTGGTCGATGGCTAATATATTCAGGAAGGGGAAAAAAAGCATCACTGCTAGCTCTAAATCCTCTCTTCTTTTTTTTTTCTTTTTTTTTTTTTTCCCTTAAAAATTGTGATGTGCTGCTTTCACACTTGTATGGCATTATTTTTTACTTGTTAAGTTGATTGTATGGTATGCCACACCTCCAGCAAGGTGATCAGCAACCTTTATTCTTATTATTCTCCTAAATACCCTTTATTGTTCCAGAATTATTCCACTATGGCTAATTCATGAATATTATTCCAGAAATAGTTCCAGCATAATCTGGCCGGGTCTAGCAGTCCTCCAACCTCAAACAAGAGGCTTTGCCCTGGTGGTCTCTTTTATATTATACATACATGCACTTGTTAATTAAACCTTGCCCCTTACATTATGAGCATCAAGGATTGTGTGTAACAGATTTGTTTGTTTTGGAGACCTTCGGAAAGATTGTTAGAAATGAACTGAGGTAGTGGTTGTTGTGCACTATAATAAGAGGACCACTTCGGATAGTCCTTGGGTTATTGTGAGAAGACAGTATGAACAGTACTACAGTGTGTTAAAACAAGTTTGAAATAAAGAATATGCTAAGCTTTATAATATATGGACGGTCTCAGTTTACTTTAAATTTCCACTACTTGTTTGATGCTGATTTTTGGCAATAATCAATCAAGTACAAACCTACATTTGTCCCTCTCTCTCTCCGCTGTTTTCCAGCAGCGGGTGCATAGGCTGGTGAGGTTATGTGAATTATCTCTGTGGCATTTGTTATACCTTAATGTACACACATCGGAGTAATTTAATTCACATTCTTTCACAGTCTTTCTTGTCAAGCAGCTTCCATGAACGACACCTCATAGAGGCATGTCACAACTATGTGGTCAATAGATACACCAGTTTATTATTAGCTTGCAATGCATTGCCAAAGTTTGCTTGTAGAACAATACATAATCTAAAAAATGTTTGGCTATCACCAGGAATCAAACCCAGGACCGCTTACTCAGTCCGGGTTTGATTCCCGTGACAGCCAAACTTTTTTAATTCTGTATTATTATTTTTTATTTATTATTATTTTTATTTTTTTTAAATGCCTGTGAAAGAGAGAATGCATCTAACAATAAGAGCTATTTTACAATTTATCTCAGACTTGGAGCACCAAGGGTTCGCGCAAATGGTGCTTTGTGCTTCATGATTAATTTCAGTTTTATTTTTTTTAATTACTGAAGTTTGTTCAATCAGTGGTTCCCCCAAGTTGTTACCACGCTACTCTTCTGGCCTCTACACCGCTGGCCAGATATTGCACAGCTGGCCTAATATGCCCATCTAAAGCCGTAACTATGAAACTAGATGTATTATTCTATTGTTTGAATGGGTGTGGTAAAATATACGCTTTACTTGCTTTTTCTGGGAGAAATACTGTCAATGCAGTGAGTGCCAGTCATTAGCTTGTGATTTAAGTTACTGTTACTTGTACCATTGATGGAATTGCTCCATTGGTGTGTGTGTGTGTGTGTGTGTGAGTGATTTGTTGGCCTTCCTAGGGTTAATAAGTGTTTGGAGGCTGAGGTTTTGTGATCTAACAATGTAACTTTATGTACTCTTTGATTATTCTAGTCAAAGGTACTGGAAAAACGTATTGTTTCTGTGAATCTTTATCACCAGGGCATTGAACTTATTGTACCTATGTTTGTGTGTGCATGTGCATAGCTGGGAGATGGGGGTGTGGCTGCTCCTAATTTGGTGCGTCTGAAGTGGTTCATCACCGTGTCAACTGCTCTCTCCGTGCCTATCTTTGTCAACGTACCGTCGGTGAGTTGAACTCCATTTAGAAGTATGCATGGGGCGGGGCAGTGAGGGGTGTGGCATGGAGTGTGTGTGCTTGTGATAGTTTTCTCACGTGACAATGAGTGTCATGTGACATTCTACGAGCTGGTTCTACACTTCTCAGCGGTAATGGTAGGGGTTCATTTAGGAACTTAATTAATCTAAGGAGGGGCGGGGCAAGATCGAGCTTTCGCTATCTTAAGGGGGTCACAACCTTCATACATAATTAAGATGGAAAAGGAAAGGGGTTTCAATTACCAAGAGAATAATTAGAGCAGCAATAAACTTATGATACACCTCCTCGTTGGTCCTCCCTCACATATCTCCTACTTGCAGGGTTTCCTCGTGTTCAGCATCACTTCGGCTTCTTTCTCCATTAGCCACGCCTTGCTCATGAAGTGCATGGACCATGTCCGCGGTTACCCGACGCTACCGATCGATGCGAAGGATCCCATCTTCCTCCTCAAAAAGTTCTTTGAAGGTGAGCGATCTAGCAAAGGTGGTAACGGGGTTTCAGCGTGGTGGGAGTGGCTATGGTGGGTGTGGTCTAATTGGAAGTGGTTGAAAAATTGATAGTTTATAGTAGCAAACTTTTGTTAACATTAATTAAGACCTATCTTAGTTTGTGGATTATATGATAAAGGATCATCAAATTTGATTAGTGATCCCTTATAACTATCTAGTAGGACTCCGTCTTTCAGATGGTCAATTGAAGTGTATTTCCAGTCAAAGTAACAACGTGAGGACAAATGCTGGGTGCCAGAATCCTTTTTGGTTTGTTTGTTTTTGTTTATTTTCATTTTTTATCGTTATTGTCATGAGAATTGTTGATACCATAGAATATTGCTTCATTCCATTATGTATCAGTGGCCCAAGAGTCTCCGCCCATTGATGTGGGCGCACCCTCTAGCCATTTAGCCCCAATATTCTCACAGGAGTCTACAACATTACATACGTATGAGGCAATCAGGCA
>WLWD01003283.1_pt1:55000-59581 | contig 59581 bp, 54 predicted proteins | sample 6712731 | NCBI WGS metagenome assembly WLWD01 (sample SAMN12718690, study PRJNA576275) | sponge metagenome | isolation source: marine sponge | host: Mycale hentscheli | place: New Zealand: South Island, Marlborough, Capsize Point | collected 2014-11-01 | reverse complement strand
GAAATGCTTCACCGTTTTTTACCGTTTTAGTAAACGGTGTCGGCCGTTTAGTCAAAACGGTACGGAACGGAACGATAAAAACTACGGTTAAAAAACTACCGTTTTAGGGCCGTACTACGGAATGGAATTCGAAACTTTTTTTTGACTCCCACTGTATCCACCAGCATGCATGTGACATTACAACCAGTATGTGTACCTTAACAACCAACCTGTGTAACATAGCAACAAGCATGTGTAACAGTAACCAACACATATAGCAACCAACATGTGAGTAATAATGTGTAACACCGCAACAAATAATATAATAACTAAAATGTGTGTACTTTAACCCGTCCCACGCCGACTTTCTTCAACACTTCGGGCATCTTTTAGAATTCGAATCTGATTTTTTTATTTCTACCGCGTAAAGCAACCGCAAAAATCCACAAACAAACAGCCAGGCATATAAAGTAGGTAGCTATAGTCTTATAACAAGCAAATACGCTTCTAAAAGTCTGAAAATGAACCTGAACCAGTCCATCTTACAGCAGGTTTCGTTGAGACCCCGAGGAACTAGCTCAATCAATTGCTTTCGATGTCCGGTAGGAAAACTTTATCCATATTCTTCCAAAATGCTGAGGGACTCTCCATAGGCTTCATACTTTCTATTCTGAGTGTTTAAAGTCCGTAGGCAACAAAAAATTTGGGCGTTCGGCGTCCTGAAAATTCTCGGTCAACAAAAATTTCTCGATCTCCATTTTCAGACAATTTAAAAAAATACTTAACCTGCCTGTACGGGTTCAATAGGTTTTTTAAAGGAAGTACAACGCCTGCTTTACGTATAAAAAAGAAAAGATTTTTTTTTTTTTTTTTATTCGGAGAATGCTGACCTGATCTCGCCCACATATATGCGGTCATGGCGTCAAAAGGATTAACAACCTAAATACATGGGGTGCATAATATTGGGCAGACATAACAAACAAATTGTAAGTCTCACAAGTAACCACATGTCTATAAACTGCACTACTATTTCTCTAGCAGAGAACACTACTATTTTTTTTGTAATGTAAACACTATCAACGAAACTGGCAAACTAGAACGGATAAGTTGTAAGAATTTCGTGGAAATGTGCCAGATTTCTTGGAAGGCAGGACTGTATGTATGTGTTTGAGCCAGCATTATTGGCATACCAGTGATCGTGTGAGCAGTTTATAGACATGTGGTTACTTGTGAGACGTACAATTTGTTTGTTATGTCTACCCAATATTATGCACCCCATGTATTTAGGTGTGTAATCCTTTTGACGCCATGACCGCATATATGTGGGCGAGATCAGGTCAGCATTCTCCACATTAAAAAAAAAAAATCTTTTCTTTTTTATACGTAGGGTAGGCGTTGTACTTCCTTTAAAAAAACTATTGAACCCGTACAGGCAGGTTAAGTATTCTTTTAAATAGTCTGAAAATGGAGATCGAGAAATTTTTGTTGACCGAGAATTTTCAGGACGCCGAGCGCCCAATTTTTTTGTTTCCTATAAGGATAAAAAGTTGTGTGTATATACATGCATTTGTATACAGTTGTAATGTGTATGCGGGTTGGAGTACCAATTCAAAAATTAGGTAGAACTTAAATTTAAGTGAAGAAAAGTGGATGATTTACAAGAGGAACTCTTAACATTTACAATTACAGCACATTGTATTCAACATACATATACATGACATTCATGTTACATGTGTATAAATACATGTGCATGTGTATATATACATGTGCATGTGTATACATACATGTTACATGTGTATACACATGCACTGCTTAAATGTATGTTAATTATTCTCCTTTGCTGATAAAATTTTCCCCACCAAATATAAAGTACCAGACGTACTTGGCTGGCTTGAGTTCAGTTCTGAACTTCTTGAAATCCTGCATGAGTGCTTGCATGCCAGCCAGTGAGTTGGGGAAGTCTTTCTCCCTGAGTTTGAGGATAGTCTGCTCGATCCACTGCAGCAGCTCTGTGGTAAGACCTTCATAGTTCTCCTTCTGTGCCTCAATGTCCACCATGATGCCTATCACCTACCATAAGAGAAGAGAAGCACATTATGTTTGCATGCATGTGTAATGCACATGTGTAGTACATGCACATGTTGATACATACAGGCGCAGGGGGATGAGTGGCTAGAGATGCTAGGGAATCTTAACAATGAGGAGGTGGTGAGAAGAACTCCCACTATACTCCATCCCCTCTTATCCGAGCACCTTGGGACCTGAGGGTGCCCAATCTCAGAAACCAGTTACTCAGGGAAAGACATAGTTTCTCCAACTGCACCTTGAATTGAACCAACTTTTTCAATAAGTTTCAGACTTTTTTAAAGCTGAAGCATAGTCCTCTTTCACTTGCAACCTTCAGTAAGCTTCTCTGCAACTCTCTGGAACTAGAAATAACCGTCTTGTGCTGCCATGATTGATAATGGTTGTTAAATTAGCGACCTCGCGCGGTAAGAATTGATTAATTGAGTGGCTTGGGGGATTGAGTGTATTACCGTTCTTCAACTAAATTCCCTTAAAGCACCCGGTATATTAACAGCTCCTCCCAGCACTCACCTTATAACCAATTTCAATACAATCAAAATGCATTGGATTAAATAAATAAAACAGCTGTTGCCTTCCGGCACTAACATTATAACCAATTTCAATACAATTAAAATGCATTAGATTAAATAAATAAAACAGCTGTTGCCTTCCGGCACTAACATTATAACCAATTTCAATACAATTAAAATGCATTAGATTAAATAAATAAAACAGCTGTTGCCTTCCGGCACTAACATTATAACCAATTTCAATACAATCAAAATGCATTGGATTAAATAAATAAAACAGCTGTTGCCTTCCGGCACTAACATTATAACCAATTTCAATACAATCAAAATGCATTAGATTAAATAAATAAAACAGCTGTTGCCTTCCGGCACTAACATTATAACCAATTTCAATACAATCAAAATGCATTGGATTAATAAATAAGTAAGGTTCCATACCACAACTCTCAAATTATCCTGCAACAGATACTGACTACACTCTCAAGGGAGTGGTTGGATAGATCAACCAATACAGTGCATTACGATATGTGCATTCTCATAAAGGAAAACTTTGAAATTAGCTTTAACCGCCATCTTCAGTACGCACTTACGCACCTTATTGAGTCTCCTCCCTCCTGTCTCCTCCGCCTTCATCTTGGAGAAGTAGTGGTAGTAGGAGACAAGGTAGGTCATGATGGACTTGTCGTCAGGTCTCTGGCAGTCCACATCTGCCAGGCAAAGCACATGCACATGTACATTACAACATGGAGGATGGGAAGGGGACAAGGAACACTAAGTATGTGCATTAGAAAAATCTGTCACTCTTCCACATCGTGTACATAAACACAAATTCTCCTTGCTGATGCTGGCAGAGCCAGGATGCTTGTGCACTAAGCAGGCACTGTGAGCCGTGCAAGCAAAGCTCCTGGAGCCAGCCTAGGAACTCGTAGGAGAACAGGCCTTTCCTCACAGCAAGTGGTGTGGGCACCCAAAGTCCCACCTGGACCATTGCTGTTGCAAGAAAAGGCCTTGAATCTGCACCCCAGCAAATGCCAGGTACCCAATCACAGCTGGGTGGACTGGTGGGGCTGGTGGGAGGCAGATGGAAAACTAGATGGAAAATTGCCAGAGTGGGGGCTTGAACTCAGGACCTCAGGCCCTGAGCCAAGGACACAACCACTACAACACACAGCCAAGCACATATAAACACACACACACACACACACACACACACACACACATACACTACACACACCACACACACACACACACACACACACACACACACACTACACACACACACACATACACACACATACACACTACACGCATACACACATACACACACTACACACACTACACACACTACACACACACATACACACTACACGCATACACACACTACACACATACACACAAGCATACACATACACACTACACACATACACACACACATACACACATACACACACACACACAAAAACACACATACACACACACATACACACACTACACACACACATACACACACACACATATACACACACTACACACACTACACACACACACACATACACACTACACGCATACACACACTACACGCATACACACACACACACACACATACACACACACACATACACACACACACACTACACACACACATACACACTACACGCATACACACACTACACACATACACACACATACACACTACACGCATACACACACTACACACATACACACAAGCATACACATACTAGAATAATGCACACTCGGTTCACCAACACGGCCACATCGAAAGTTTCATCACAGCCACATGCCTAATTGCACCTAATGCCCTAATAGCACGCACTTTAAGCCATACACACACACAAACAAATTCTCCCCCGAATGAAACCATATACTGTATAAGCCTAACACATTTAATATTCTTAATTACTCAAAGCATTTCACTGCACCCAAATATAAGCAACACATCTATAAAAACTAACGCCAGACTCAGACCAAACTAGCTAAATAAATA
>WLWD01003283.1_pt1:0-50000 | contig 59581 bp, 54 predicted proteins | sample 6712731 | NCBI WGS metagenome assembly WLWD01 (sample SAMN12718690, study PRJNA576275) | sponge metagenome | isolation source: marine sponge | host: Mycale hentscheli | place: New Zealand: South Island, Marlborough, Capsize Point | collected 2014-11-01 | reverse complement strand
GTACAGAAAATTAATTGACAAAATACTATTGCTAGTTTTCAAATATTTCATGTGAACAAATGAACAAACTATTATGTCTTCAGGTAAAAGGTTTGAGTACATGTGAAAAAGTTAACACCTCACATTCCATAGATGTCGGTCTCCTTACACATGGTGGAATGTCTCTAGCTACCAGTAGGACTTCCATCATACCAATGAAAGGCTTCTTTCCATGAAAAATGCCATCTGACATGTGTAATTTAATAGCTAGCCATAGCTTAGCAAGTGATTGACTATTTCTGTATAAGTATCATCATCTGTCTAGGACAATTTCAAGATGATATTTTAAGCAAGTTCAGATGGAAATTAAACTATGGCCTTTTAGGTAAATCAATTGTGGTAGACACAGGCAATTCATCAAGGCAGGCATAACAAATTTGAAATAATGGTTTGTACACTCACCAATACATAGCAAAGTGAAGAATATAAGAGCTTTTGATGCTTGCTTCATCATTGTGGGACTTCAGTGATAATTACTATTAAGCACAGCCGGTAACTCTAAACAGTCACACATTCAGTGCTGAAATATACATGGCACACCAAAAAATCAGCCCCAAATTTTTTTGTAACATCTTTGTAATAAAGAAATTTTCGTTCACATTTCAAATATGAAGCTTTAAAGTTTAAATACTTAACAGTAATTTAGATATATATACTGAAATGTTTAGTAGATAAATTAACAAATTATTATTAGAAATTGAATCATATTCTGAACAGTAAAGATACATTACTAATGTTTATACAATGTGTTTCATCTAACAAAATGTATTGATACATCTACATACTTGACTATCTGAAGCTTTGCTAAAGTCAAACTTGTAGTTCCCACTGTTAAAGCTACAGCAAACTACAGGTAAACGTAACTACAAAAAAGCAGGTGAAACAGTCTTACCTGAACCATACACTGCACTACCTTATAAGTCTTCTTATGAACTGTCATTTAAACATAACATTTTAGTTTCTATTGGCTTCTGTTTTGACAGCAAACACATATTGCATATCTATGTAGCTACAAACATACTACCACCACAATAAGCAAGCTAAACGAAATGACAAGAATGAGCAGAGCGCAATGATGAAATAAGCAGATAGCAAAACAGCCCCCAAGAGGCCATGAATTTACAGAGACTGCATATTTTATGCTTTGCTACATCCACTACAGTTTCCCGACCTAATCTATACTGTGGCTGAGACAGTAATATCGATCAAAAATATTTCATTGAATGTTCATAAAGTAAATAGCTTATGTCGAACTGCTACAACACGCAACACATACACTCAGACCTTCCAATGGAATAAATTATCCTTAATATGATTTTAAAACTTACAAGTACTGGACGATTGTAATTTCTAGCAACACCTAGCTTCACTTCGCTCCCAATACTCTTTAAGTAAAGACTGACTGTTCAAGCCTAATGAAAGATAAAAAACAAACTCGAACAAAAATTCAATTGCACTGCGCGTTTATTGTCACACTCACATTTCACAATACAGTGGGTACGTAGAAATTGTTATGGCTGGACTTCAACTGGCTAACTAGATTATAATAGAGAGCCCCATTAAAAAAATAAACACCATTAGTTTAAGAAATATCTCCGCTAACCAATTCCTATTTTCATAAACTGATGAATTTATAGAATTTCCATTTTACATCTCCCTTTCGAATGTTTGCTGACTCCAAATCCTGTGACCCCAGTAGGCCTATTGAATTTGAGTCAAGTATATTGTGGTCTCCTCTGCTCAGCTACTCTAAAGTGATAAGAAAAAATTATCCCTACTAGTTTGCCTAACCTCAATAACCAGTGAAATTTAAGATTTCGATTTATCCAGGTGAAAGTACTACTGAGAGCACTGAACTATGCATAAGAGTTGTAATATATCCAGTGTGCTAGCCCATAGAAAAAGTGATATAAAATGAAGCACTAAAGTTCATAGTCCGTGTGACTTTGTCTAGTTATGTGTAAGACCAGTTAGCATGGGGCTTGACATTATAATGTATACTCTATCTGATCAGTTAAGGACTGTTAAGCCCTGTTAAAGATAAAAAGCTTTATTATTATTATTATTATTATTATTATTATTATTTTTGTTGTTGTTGTTGTTGTTATTGCTATTGTTATTATTATTATTGTTGTTATCATTATTATTGTTGTTATTGTTATTATTGCTATTATTGTTGTTATTATTATTGTTGTTGTTGTTATCATTGTTGTTGTTGTTGTTATTGTTGTTATTATTATCATTATCATTATTGTTGTTGTTGTTATTATTATTATTATTACTACTATTGTTGTTGTTGTTATTGCTGTTGTTGTTATTATGTTTGGTTTTAGTGAACCAAAACCCCTTAGTTATGAGACTATTTTGCTTTTGGTAAGAACTAAAACTAAGCCATAAAGCTAAATATAAATACTTTAGAATATAGCAGATCTAAATTAACAGCTACTAAAGTATCAGTGTAGTGGATAAAAAAAATTAAAACTAATTCATCTTGAATCATATACATAACTATTATGTACATAATTATAAACAGCTATTTTAGTAAATATTCTTAACAAATATAATAATAGCTAGTGTACTTTCTTTACATTCTCATGATTTCACTATTATTGATGTCATCAGGTAAGTAGATAAGCTACTTTCTCATAGATACATTTTAAAAATTTGAGAAAACACAAATTAGCTAAAACCAAGTGAATTGATAGTAAAACTAATATTTTTTTAAGGATTTAAAAAACAATAGTTATTTTAAACATTAAAGTGGTCAAATATAATTATAATGGAATGATAAAACATGAACAATAACTACAGGTCAATTATAACAATAAAAATGGCAGCAATTTATGGATCAGTAGTTAATATTCTTTCATTACTTCTTGACCATCTTTCCAATTCCTTTAGACGCACCCTTTGTCAATCCTTTACCAGCACTTTTAGTCACTGCCTTTGTAGCAGCTTTTCCGGTGGCTTTCCCAGCAGCTGAAGTGGATGATTTAGAAGCCACAGCACTGGCTGCTTTACCAGCTCCTTTAGTAGCTTTGCCTGCAGCTTTGGCACCTCCTGAAGCTTTGGCTGCTACTTTTGCAGGAGCCTTTATGGGTTTTTTAACTTTCTTCTTTATTGCCTTCCCAATCTCTTTACTAATTTCTTCTACGAGTTCGTTTCCCTCTTCATCTTCATCATCACATATGTCATCTGCCGTACCTAATATGAATAAAGCGTAGCTATGGATAAATACATTAAATAATGTGAGGAAATTTCTACAATCATAAACTGTTATGCATAAAATGCCGATGCATTTGGCATGTATAAAATGCATACCTTATGCCACTGGATTTCTAACTGCCAAAAATCAGTACATCCAGAGCCACAGTTGGACTGGGTATTTGCTAGGTATGCATAAATGCTGATGCATTTTGCAATTGTGTATATCCATACCTAGCCAGTGTTGTATAAAATTTTCATGCATTATCTAATAGTTGGAAATAGAATTTCATGTAGCTATAATGTATTAATTATTAAGTTTGGAGAGGACACAGATTGTAAATGAAAAATGTATGGGTACTTTACCAGCTGCTATTTGGAGCCTGTCAGCCACACTAGCGTTGGGGTCCGCCTCCATTTGATCAGCTACAACATCTGCTCCAGCAGAAACCAGTTCCTTCACTGTGTCATCAACTGGAGCAAACTTGATAGCCACTTTAGTAGCCTTGGCTCCTAGAGATGCAGCAGATCTGGCAATCTTCATTTACACATAAAATAAGTTACAATTAAACTTCATTCAATGGAGATATAGCTATGACTGTAGTTATATAATTCCAAACCCCTTCATTTATCTGACTGATAATTTTACATGCATTAAGGTGAAACCATTTTACAAAAGTGACACTAAAGGGTAAGTCCGTTGACCCTTGTAGAAGGTTACCATATTGGGAGTTAACTACTGTATAGATAAAATATAAATAAATATAAAAAAATAAAAACAGCAACTAAATATATATAGTATGGCTAAAAAAATAAATCCAGTTATTGTGTATAGCTACTGATTCATAAACTACAATTTGTTAATTAAGTTAGCATTGGCAAATGACTGATTTCGATGTTTAAAAACTATGCCTTGAATTCCTTCCAATTCTGTTGTTTTTAGCAGTAATTCTCACTTGCTTTCAATTTGTAAACCATGCGGTCAAAATTATTTCCTGTTTTTGTAATAGTTGGCACTATAGAACCTTATCAATCTTAACCAATGTGTAACCTTCATCAATATGTTTACATTAAAGAAATGTTTTCACTAATACATTGCCAGGATGCACAGAAAACAGATAGTCACCGGACGAAGTTTGGGATAGACTTGTTTATTGGTAAACAATTTGGGAATTGCTTCACATGGTGTAGCTAGTTTGTGGGGAGTAGCTAAGATTATATAGACTGGAGGTGTTGATGTAGTTATTAAGAACACTAGCCAATAATCCACTATCAAAGTTAAAGGGATGAGAAGTTAGTAACAAATTCCAGGCTGGAAATGGTATTTAAGTTTATTTTTCAAAATAACAGATTTGTCCTAATATTATAATCTACTAAAATTAATTCTGTTTGTTTAATTTTTTAGATTTTCCTTATGCTATTTCTCAAATGACTTGTATCAGAATAAATTTTTATACTATAGCTAACCACAGAAACTGTGGTAAGAGATGTTGCTAACTGACTATCTGCCAAATCATAAACAAGCATTCCATAATATTAATCAGTTAGTAAAATTTGTGAATCCTTAAAAATGCATAGATTCCTCTCACGAGATTGTTGCATAAAGTTTCCATGAAAGTTTACAATTTAGCATTTTTTACACTCCGTTAGCCCTACACTCGACCATGTATGAGTTGTACATAACTTACTTTAGATTTGCTTCCTTCTGGCTTCCCGTGATGGTCATTTGAGGGATCGTCATTTGGTTCTCCAATCTATAAAAAATGAGCATGGAATTGATTAACCAAATATATATTGTGGTAGATTAATAGACATGTTGATATGAACTTTTTCCACAAAAAAAGAGAGCTATTTATCACTTCACAATTCTTTCTTAGCCTTCTTTTACTCATTAAATGTATTCTCTCTCTTTCACAGGCTTTTTCAAACAATACAGAATTATAATTATATTTAGTCACCACTGGGAATCAAACCCAGGACCACTTGTTTAATGCACAAACTCTGCCACTGTTTGTTGGTCTGTTAAGAGTGAGACTGTAGCATAGCAGTACCCCTTAACAGTATAAAAACAGAATTGGAGTGTTTGTTTGCCGGCTGTTTGTTGTAGTTCAGTAGCAGAGCACATATGCGTTAAGCAAGCGGTCCTGGGTTAGATTCCCAGCGGCAACCAAATATTTTTAATTCTGTATTGTTAAAAAAAAAAAAGCCTGTGAAAGAGATAGAATACGCCTAAAAACGAGATAGTAAGAACAATACATTAAATCATCTATACATTTTTTGTTTTTGCCTTTTAACTCTGTAGATAGCAACCTCAATATGTAGAATGGGCCAATAATACTATATACTGCACACAAAAGCTCAATATCAACCCAAAATGATAAATAACGCATTCAAATTGTGCCCACAATGAGCTGTCTTACCACATCTATGACATTTTGAAGAGTTTCTGCCCATTCTCTGTAAAAAAAATTAGAAAGAAACAGCATAAAAACAATGATTCAGTCATTCTCGGCTGAAATAATTACAATAATAGAAAAATTTCTCATTCTAACAGCCAATTTTGACTGTTAGAATGAGAAAATTTGCTATTAACATAAAAACAATAATTATTCAGCTATATATAAATTATTTTGTAAATCATTGGAAGATTCAAACAGCCAATAGCTAACCAAAATTCAATTTACCCAGCACGGTTATATACATTAAAAATTAATTGAGCTAAATATCTTATTAATGTAGTTTATATCTAGCACAGCCTTTGCAAACATTACATAACTTACTCTAATCCCGCTTCATCAGTGGTATAGAAGTAGTAAGTCCTTTCCTTCATGGCAAGGCCAAAGCATTTACTGGGTAATGTGCCTGAAGGCCAATCACATGTGCAGTCTCTCTTAGCTCTCACGCCCCATCCTTCTGTCAGATATAAAGTTCCTTTCAATTTACTTTTGGCATCAGTTTTGTAGTAGTTGATGCATCCTTCTGTTAGCTCAAAATATCTTTTTTTCCACGATTTTCTGGTTCCACCTTGCAATACAATAAAATAAACAAATGCATATTTAATATAATATCGCCTCTTTTTTGCTTACCTTGTTTAAATATATATCCAGCTACAGTTAGAGCCAGTACTTCTCTCTCTTCATCAGTCTGCATAGCTGCTACTTGGTACAGTCACTAAAGATTGCAAACGTGTTTTTCTCATTTTTAGCCAAATCAAGTTGTATTTATAAAAAAAATTTGTGGCTGATGTATCAACACATATTTACAGGAAGGAAGTTTTAATTTCAAAATGGCATCATTGGTATGTGTGATATAACATCATTAAGTGTGATTATTACTGATACGATAGAGTAGTGAAACTAACTAGTTCTAAAAGCGTACACAGTGGGGGCTCAAACCGGTCCTGTAAAATAACATCCTTTAACCTTGTTGTAATCCTCTCCTGTCCTACGTACTGATGGTTTAAAATAACCTATGTGCAAAATAAACTCCACATTCTTTTTGAAGTAAAGGAAGTGAAGTAGACACCAAGTATAAAATAAAGCAAATCTTGTATTACTGAATTATATACTGGAGTCCCCTGTGCCTCCACTAGCTGTAAGTAGCTGCAGCGGTAATTAGCAAAGGTACACAAAGGTTGAGTAAGCGAGAAGTTTCAGTGTGAAACTGCTTGTGTATGCTGCCATGTATATTTAACTTATAAACTTCACTCTCTTGACCGTTGAGTAAACATGAAGTCATGGTCCTATCTGAATCATTAGCTAATGCCATTCGTAGATTCTAATTAATTTAATTTCCCCATATCATGCAGACTAAAAATTAAATTCATTTGTCTTGTCATAATTCTGCATTATGTCCTCCAACACAAGCTCAATAGTTTCTGCTGCATCGTGTCCTCTCCTCAGTCACATATACATGTAGCAATATAAGAAAAGCTGTAAGACAAATTGTGCCTCCACTATCTGTAAGTAGCTGCAGCGGTAAGCAGAAGTACACAAATGTTGAGTAAGCAAGAGGTTTAAGTGTGAAACTGCTTGTGTATGCTGTCATATAATTCACTCTCTTGACCTTGTCCGTTGAGTAAGCATGAAGTCATGCTATGGTTTTTTCTGAACCATTAGCTAATGCAATCCGTAATAGGTTTAATTTCCCCAAATCATGCAAATTCATTTGTCTGTCATAGTTATACTGCATTATGGCTCCAAAACATGATAAAGAGTTTCTGCTGCAATAATTTCTTTCCCAGCCACATGGTCATGTAATATTGAGTAAGGCTGCAAAACCAATTGAACACTGACTCTATAAACAGCCTTATATGAATTTATTGTGTAATTTTAAGCAAAGAAAAGTTTGTGGTCCATCAATTCACTTGAAACTTACACAAGGTCACAATGTTGATTTACATGTATTTCTGTTTGGTGAACTCAGGATGTATAGCTAGCTATACTCATTAAATTCTGCATAAGGAAAAAAATAGGATATTAATAAGCTGAAACTGCTAGTAGGACTACATTCTCACTAATTTTTCCTAAAACTACAGTGTTGACTTCAGACTCTTGCCTTGTCAAGTTGGTATAGCTATTGATTAGAAAGGGATACCACACACCTCCAGCAAATAATATGGTGATCAGCAACTTTCTCTTATGAAAATCTCTTAAATACCTTTACCCAATATTAAAATTATTCTGATTGTTGTTTTTACCTCATTCTGAAATTCAAAATTCCCTAATTTCTATTCTGACTATATGAAACGTTTATATTCTACACTTTTGATAAAAATCAAACTGCTCTGAATATACATTCAATACTTTATATTGCTTCATCCGAGTTGCATTTACTTTTCATATACCTAGCTATATTTTCTATTGTTAGCTATATACTTGCTAATCCATATCATAGTCAAGTAACTCTGTGCCAAAGTATGTATATCAAAAAGTACTTATTTCAAAAGTAATTGTTTTACTAGTTAATTGCCAAAAATGCACAAATCAAGGAAGTGATGCATGAATCATGAAAAATATTTTAGTTCAAACATAACAAAACATTGTTAGTACACGTGCTGTACTTAATGTCAAGACAGATGATGGAGTTCAATAGGACCATGCTCAATCTGACTCGCAACTTCAGATTTAACTGCATCCTCATCTTCTGACTCTTCCTCTTGCTGCTGGTTTCCGTTATCGAATCCTTTGGATATCGCTTCCAATCCGTTTGAAACTTCAGCCACTCCCTTCAGAGCTCCACCCACACCACTAGCTGCGCCACTTATTTTATTTTCTAAATTGCCGTCCCCACCTACAGCCTTGACCACACCTCCAATGCCATTAGCTGCACTGCCTAATCCCGTCGCTACTGACCCAACACCTTTCAAGCCTTCAGACAGACCCTTAGAGCCCTCTTCATCATTCCCATCACTTTCTTTAGCTTTTGGTTCTTTCTTGGAGAACTTCCCAAAGCCTTTAGTGACTGAGCTGAGGCCAGTTGAAGCTTTGCCAACACCATTAAAAACTCCACCCACGCCTGTAGCAGTTCCACTTATTTTATTCATTGTGCTGTTGCTACCTCCCAAAGCCTTAGCAGCACTTCCAATCCCATTGGCAGCTCCTCCTAGACCAGTTGCTACAGTGCTAATGCCCTCAAGGCCTTCCGACAAACCACCACCATCTTCATCACTTTCTTTCTCCTTGGACTTCTTCTCTTTGGGATCCTTATCTTCTCCTTTTTTGGATTTACCCCCAAAACCCTTCGTAACAGACCCCAGTCCTTTAGAAGCTTTACCAATGCCACCGAAAACTCCACCCACTCCACTAGCTGCACCACTGATTTTATTGACTGTACTGTTGCTACCTCCCAAAGCCTTAGCAGCACTTCCAATCCCATTGGCAGCTCCTCCTAGACCAGTTGCTACAGTGCTAATGCCCTCAAGGCCTTCCGACAAACCGCCACCATCTTCATCACTTTCTTTCTCCTTGGACTTCTTCTCTTTGGGATCCTTATCTTCTCCTTTCTTAGATTTACCCCCAAAACCCTTCGTAACAGACCCCAGTCCTTTAGAAGCTTTACCAATGCCACCAAAAACTCCACCCACGCCACTAGCTGCACCACTGATTTTATTGACTGTACTGTTGTTTCCTCCAAGAGCCTTTGCTGCACTTCCAACGCCATTAGCAGCATCTCCTAAACCCGTTGCCACGGTGCCTACTCCATCCAAACCTTCAGCCAAGCCACCACCTTCTTCTTTTTTGTCTTTAGATTTACCTTTCTTCTCCTTCTTTGAACTACCTCCAAGCCCTTTTGTAACTGAACTGAGACCTTTAGAGGCCTTGCTGACACCACCGAAAACTCCGCCCATACCACTGGCTGCTCCACTAATTTTGCTGGCCGTACCACTGCTTCCTCCTACTGCTTTAGTAATGCTTCCAATCCCATTAAACGTGTCACCGACTCCAGAAGCCACTGTGCCAACTCCGTCTAACCCTTCAGCTAAACCTCCACCTTCTTCCTTATTCTCATCCGATTTTTCTTTAGACTTTGTCTTCTTTTTTGTCCCTTTAGAACCTCCAAAGCCACTAGCAATAGAGCCAAATCCCTTAGAGGCTTTCCCGATTCCACCCAATGCTCCACCCACTCCATTTGCTGTCCCGCTGATTTTAGCAGCTGCTCCGCTGCTTCCCCCAAGAGATTTTGCCATGCTACCAACACCTTTCACAGCTTCTCCTACTCCAGTGGCAGCCGCACCAACTCCTTCAAGGCCTTCTTTCAGTCCCACTCCGTTTTCATCTTCTTCATTTTCACCATCATCTCTTCCATCATCGTCATTATCTTTGCTCGTGGCACCACCAGATATTTTACTCACACCTTGGACAGCTTTGCTGGAACCTTTAAACACACTCCCCAAACCACTAAATGCCTTGCCTACTTTCTTAATTATACCACCAGCAGCCCCGCCTCCAGCACTGTCAACTATGTCTCCAATACCTTCCGTCAACTTCTGTGCTCCTCCAGCGACAGTGTCCATGCCATCCAGAGCTGAAGCAGCTGTCTCTAGCTTCTTCTTCGTGGAGGAATTCTTTGGCTTCCTAACCACTTCAGGTTCCTCGGAGTCTTCAGATTCTTCATCTTCACTCGGTATACATTCTTTATTAGCAACAAAACTTCCAGCAGTCGATTCAACCGACCGTGAGAAATGCAGAGCACCGTAATCACTGGCATCACCGTCTAGAGTAATTTTCAATGGTTTAGAGGTCACTAGTCCACCTCCAAGGAGAGGTTGCCTCTCGTGCTCTTCATAAATCATAGAGCGATGTTTAATTTTCGTGCAAGGCCTGCTCTCTTTTACTCTTTTGGATTTGTTTTTTTTACTCCTCCTATTGCTATCGCTGGTATTGAGCCAAACGCAGAAGGTTTGATACGTAAGCAGGTCATCATCATCAACATCATCATCATCATCATCACTGTTGGAAAGGCTAACATTTGATTCTTCGGAATGATCTTGCTTTGCATGCTTATTATGCAAAGTGCTGTCGCCAAATAGAAGTTTGCTTTGCAATACGCCAAATATGAAGTTCCTCCCGAACCACGTCAGAATTAACAGAATGATACTCGGCAGAATAGCTAGCAAGCTGTCTATGTTGGGCTTCACATGCGTAGTCTTCTCATATAGCAATTCCCCTAACAACAGCACAGCGTAAACGTAAACTACGAGAAAGAGGATAGAGATGAAGCATTTCAACAGACTCATCACCATCATGAGAGACCCACACGTAATGCCATACCTCACTGCGTTGTCTTGAAATTCCTTCAAGTAGTAGTTTTTGTGATTATTGTCGTCTTCCTCTGAGCGAGCAGCAAGTTTGTTAATACTACAACTTGGGAAGTGGATATCTTTGAAACTTTTACGGGTAATGGCATACATTAAAAGCTTCAGCACCTCAGTGCTCTTCTCTACCTGGTAAAGGACAAAAGCTCCTATGACGATAGTGTAGAATATGGCTCCAAAAACATACAGCCCACGAATAAGCGTGCGCAGTGGGTAGAAGTAATACACAAGTATCACATTAGCACTGATGTACAGCAGATAGCAAATGAGGAGACCAGTTAGGAAAAGGGCCAGCACGGTCATCATGAACTGCCACGCAAACTTGCCGAGTGGTGTAGGCACTATGGCGGAAAACGGAGCAGTAAATAGTTTGATGTAAACATTTTCTTTGTTACGTTTGAACTTCATATAACTGGTATACACAAGCACGGCTGGGTAAAGGATCACCAACATAAGAAGGGTTGCAGCCAGCAGGAAAATCAGATTTTCCGCAAGAAGAGTAGCATGTGCCAAATAGATCAGACCACCCAACACAAAAAACATGGTAGACCAAAAGTGGAAGTATATTTTTGGCTTTCCCTTCTTGGTTACATGAATGCAGTCTTCAATGAGGAAGTATAGGACTCCCATGATGCTGAAGATGAACAATATGATGATGCTGCCCGCATAGACATTGAAATCTGTTCGAATGAAGTTGTAGTCATCCTCAAGGTCATTTGCCAGTTCAGCATATCCCATAGGCTTTTCAAGTATTGCAGAATGTTCTTGTATCTGTTCCACATACATCGGCATCTACAAAAACAACAACAACAAACAAACAAAAATCTGAACACGAAAAAAAAACAAAAACTAAACAAAAACAACAACAAACTATTATACTGCATGCTATTAAGCAACTAGGTACACTTTGTAGCTCATAGTAAGTGTCTTGTTTACCCCATTATATTGAAATGTGTTCAATTCAATAATGAAAATTCGTAACTATGAGGTTTGCCTGTCTGCAATCTGTGCTGGACCACTTGAGTTACTTTACTATTATTTGGTCCTAACAAAGTATAAAAATATGTCTAATTTTATACTTCTAATTGTACATGTAACTAATGTAGCTAGATTTTCAAATAAAATTGCTACTTAAACTAATAATATTACTAGTGATGTGCTTGAGCACAAATGGTGAGCTAGCCTCTGTACAAACAGAACACTTAAAAAAGAATCTATCAGTCAATTCCTTGAATGATACGGGATCACTAAACCGAAAGATTCTGGTTAGTAGAAGTATGGGATGGGATAGACCACGAAGCAAGCATAAAAATGCAAGGGTCAAAGTACAAAATGACATACGTACGTCCACACTATATAAACAAACAAATATCCCCCATTTTCAATTGTGTCACCCCTGATACTTCTTTTAGTAATTCACCTTTGAAATCAGTGATGCCTTACACCAGAATAATATTGATGAATGATACCATTCAATATGAATGAGATGCTCAGTCATGCTAATAATGTTATTTTTAACATATACAATACAATAGAGCTTTTAGTACATGAGGTTGCAAGTGCGTGTTGATTTTTAGAACCATTGGGGTCAGATATGCATATCTGAGGTCGTTGTCATGGGAAGAGTGGTGGTTATAATATCTTATATCTGCTACTCATATATAAACTGTTATCATACCACACAGAGAAGCCACTCAAGCGATTTGGTTTCAAATAAGGAATTGTATTCTTTTCAATAGAGACTTGACTGACTTCCCAGTGGTTAATAGCTAGGCTGAGAATAAATGACTAGTATCTGCATAGTTAAATAATAGAACTTAGTCAGAGTGAGCAAGATGCTGCCAAATCAACACAGTACATCTCAGGGCTGCATACAAAAAAAAAAGAATTTAGGAGGGGCAATAACAACATTTACAGATTGTAGGAGGGACAATGTGAGTAACAGCCATATTCTGATGCTAAGGACCCCTACAATAATTGAAACAGCAGGCAAGTACGCCATTTTTTTTAATAGTGCACAGTCAAAATGCTAATACTAAATGTTGTTTTTACTGAAAAAGATCATTGCAACATTTGATCATAAATGTCTCAAATTAAGGAAGGAAATAGTCCAATAAAATATGTTCTCATTTGGTATGTAGTTGAAATAAATGAATAACAAATGCTGTGGAAATACAAACCAGCAAACTGAATAAAAAGTTCCTTAAATGACTGCTGTACGTGTGTGTGTGTATTGAATATGGTGTCCTTCCTTTCACACATACATATTTGTGGTGGATACATGTTTTAGTTGGAGAACCCAACAATCATGCCAAGCCAAAACAATTGCAGACAATACTTTGGTCTGAGAGATATTTACCAAAAAAAAAACAAAAAACGACAACAAAATAACAACCAAACACACACAAAAAAGAACTAAAATGACAAACAAAACCTAAACAAAAACAAAAAAGTTGCTTATTAACTCTTTCTATATAGGTAAGGATCTCTACAAATTTACTCTGTTAATACGCCAACTAAATTGTGCCAATCGATACACATTTGGCTGTGGGTGCCAAGAAAACTATGAGTAATTCACATAGTAACTCTCTTTTCCGTAGCTAACAAACCCTCTCTAGTAGCTGATTAAGACAGATTCTGATTAGTGAAATTAAAAAAAAGAAGGTAAATTACAGACTATACTGTAACAGAATGACACATCAATGTACTTCACTTGGTAAGAATGATCATGTGCATAAATACATGTACATTACGTTCCATACCACCTTTGTGTCCAGGATCATACTTCACAGCTTAGTAAATTAAACAGAACTCATTACTTCACACAAATAGAACTATATGCTAGTGGTGTGCTTGAGCACAAATGGCGAGCGACCCTAAAAACTACACTACTGTTAAAATATTTATTTTAACTTCGAACAATGCCATAGTAACCACTTCCCGCAACTGTTTGAATTGAAAAAGAAAGAAAAAAGTAAGCAACAAATAACAAGTCACGTTATTAAAACTTTTTCTTTGTGATATTCTTAGTAATAGTTGTAATGCGCAATACTTTCACACAACTGAACATACCTACGCAAGACTAACCTTCGTGGTTAGTCTAGTGGACAATGAATTTTCAAATAAAAACTGTTGCGCAGGGCTTATAACTATGGCAAATAGCGTATTAACTTACCACCGCCACTAACTCGAATAGAAATGGTACTTCGGTAAGTTTTTGAGCTTTAACTGCACCCGCTAAAGACTTCAAAGCGGTAAACAATTTAACTTCTAGGATGATACGGGTAAATCAATAAACCAGAGGATTCTGTTTAGTGATGTTTGGGACGGGGTCGAACACTGAGCTAACACAAAAATACGCGAGGTTTAAAGTACAAAATGACATACGTACGTCCAAATATATATATAAACAAACAAACATCCCCGATTATCAATTGTGTTACCCCTGAGAGTGTCTCGCTCACTTTGCTCACTCGCCAATAAAGCTAAAGGAAATTTTAAATTGGGTAAAGGGTCTGTCTTTCCACAAGCAGTAATGTCATGATATTGGTTAGCACGCACACACATACATAAAGCTAAAGTAACCACCTACGAATAAAACAGCCATAATGTGCTGACCAATATGGTAACTAAAAATCAATTATCAACTATAAATAAACAAATAACAGTGTGTAAGAGAGAACTTAGTACGGATTGCTCATAGCTGAAAATTGTGTACCTTCAAGAGATCCAGAAATGTGTGTGGCAAACACAAGCAGTGGTACATGAAGAGTTGGATACTGATTGTTGCGTCCTTGATTTCAACAAGGCACACCTTAGACAAGATCACTTCAGGCTTAAATATACAGTGTCTATGATCTCAGTTGTGGGTCAAGAAGTTCCTTAGAATTTAACCAGTAAGGCTGAGAACATTATTGCTTTGCGACTTTCACTTACAAAAAGTTAATTACTATCATACATTTTTTTATACAAATTTCAGGTTTAATTAATACTAACACTATAGGAGTATTACATTATTTACAATTGTTAAAAATTATTATTGCTAAGCGTCTTTCTACCCACAATTGTTTTTAATAGTATGGTGCTCTCAGAACTCATGCACTAGAAGGTGAATAAGCCATGCACTCTGTTTGAACCTTGCAGCTAGATCTGAGACTGTCAAAGATTGAGCCTCACGTTTAAACCGTTAGTACCAGAGAATGAAAAATCAGAATTATTTTGCTCTCCTCTATGCACTTCATTCAGTAAACAACTTTCCTATAATTTCATCTCTTGCTGACTACTTTACAGGAAAATATTGAAAGCATACACTTTCATGCTCTTAATTGGTCAACTAAAATCTTGTGGCTACAGAATGAAATTGTAATTTCAGCTTCAGTTAAAATTATTCAACAGAACAGCCATCATCCATGGTTACTTTCATAGGACACTTCATACACTATCTAGAGATGGCTTCCCAACTGACCAGACTGAATCAACAGCTAATATTGTTTAATAGAAAATCGTTATGTTGATATCAACCATTTTTTCGGTTTTAAAATGAACACACAAATATAACCTCGGTATAAAATTCTAGTATCCATTTCCACATTGATTTTTTTTTTGTAATATTAAGTTTCTGTATATCTTAGCAAACAGATATTGTATAACTAACACTAGAAATAAAATTTAATTTCTAGTGTATGAAGATGAAAAAATGAATATATCTGACTATGTACCAGAAAATCGGGCAAAACGTGGGCCACATAATTTTTTTTTGCACTTTTATGTTCGTTGCATCCACACAGTGAGCTCTCCAAGTTATATATAGCAGTAGCTTCAACCGTTTCAGACAACATACGAGACCCAACCATTTCAATCTACAGGCTCTATAACACATCTTTGAGAAATATATTGATATTTTCTTGACGTTTACATGGGCCGAGTTGTGCCTGATTTTCCTGTGCATGGCTGAAAGATGATTACAAGACATCCTATATTGATTGCTGGTCCTTGCATTTTAGTACGACTTAGCCATTACAGACTCTTTGGCTGTAGCTAGTAGTGTGGGAGACTGCCAAATGGATGAAGACAAACTGTCCCCCCAGCCTGTGAAGACACCCTCATTAGTATGGTAATTGATAGTACATTCATTGACCATATATGGTATTGCAAAGTTAGCACGCACACACATAACCCACTCTGGTATGAGTCAGTTTACTCGGAATCAAAAAGGGAAAAATATAATAATTACATTGCTTAATAAATATCATTGAAAACAAGCAACTGAAGTAAGCATGCAGGATTATTGAAGCTAAAAGAGTAAGCCTCAGTCTTAGACAAGGAGAATCTTGTAGTATTAGACTAACCACATGAAATCATGGAGTGACACAACATCTGTCCCAGCAATTGGACCTCTAAAATTATCATGTTTTCAATCTAACCACACCTTGCACATCAGCCAACCACTGAATGCACTACTGGGACTGCAGCTGGTACAGTATAAACATGACCACTAATGCAGGAATCCCCTACTTACGTCCTCTCATGTATCCAATGGTGTTGTTCTAGCACATCATTATAATGTCACAATAATAACAACTACAAAAACAAGACAACTTTCTCCGGTAAAAGAGGACCATAACAAAAATTGTGCAAAATTTGCATAATTGGCACTAGGAAGGTGTCCATTAAGGATTTACAATAATATTGTCCATTTTACGAAGCAAAAACAAACACACAAACAAAACAAAAAACAGGGAAAAAAAAAAAGAAGATAAAAAAATAAATAAATAAAATGCAACAACGAAACTAAAACAAAATAAAAACAACACAGGTAACATGCATATAATTGGTAAAATACTTCACACCACTGTTTGCGTAAAACTATTCTTGCATCCTGTACGATAGTAAATCCCCAGTGAGTATACTTGACTCACTCATCACAGAAGGCAGTGCACAAAATTAAATGTTTAATAAAAATACAAGCTTCAGTTCAGACAGTATTTGAACTATAGGTCTAATTTCATAAGTATTTTAGGTGAATGTCTGACAGTGATTATGATTATGTAATACTCTTTATAAGTATTAGTTGCAGCAGTACATAAATAGAGAAAGGACTTTGACCCTCTTAGTAATTCATAACTTGGCATAGAATGTTGGAACTGGCAGTAGTAATAGAATAAGGAGTGAACTACAAGCAAATAAATTCAATTTGAAGTAGGATGGTTTGCCTGCATACGTATTTCTAGCCTTAAAAACACACAGACTGAGTTTTCCATTAATTGAATAGGATACATTAAAGTTGTGCAAGGAATAGACACACATCAAACTCAGAAAGTAAATAAAAAATAAAATAAAATAAAAAATAAAATAAAAAAGCAAGAAAAAAGAAAATGTAGTTATCTTCATTTAGTGCTGGTTCTATGAATCCTTTGCATTAAAAATACAAAAAACAACAACAACAAACAAACTATAACTTAACAACAACAAAAACACTACAACAAGAAGTAGTTTTGACTTATTTAACGTAGTCACACATTCTCTGTGGCTTGCAAGCAAGCAAAGCAATGCTGTACAAAACATACCATACTGTGGGAGAACATGAGATGAAACATAGATTATGCTACAGTCTATCTTGTCTCTGCATCAGCAGAACATGCACAGAAACAAAACTACCATTTTGATAAGGTTACGGAGTTTGGGACATCAGTGAGATGAAGAAACATTGTTATCTGGAGTCTGGGCCCAAAATAGAACACAAGTGAAAGAATGACCCTTTACCCAGTGCCCTGTCTGACTGTTTAGGATTGTGGTCATTTAGCCAATATACCCAGACATTAACAAACTTGCCAAAGTAAATAACCATCACAACCGTACGCATTTACCTTCAAGAAGGGTGCTGAACAGCGCTTGAAAAGCTTTGCGTTAAATTAAGAATAGCATTTAAAAATTTCATCTGTTAATTTATTGCAAGTCGTGTGGCAATTATTTAATGGACTATTAACAACTACAAATAAAATCAAGTCTCTAAACTTGCTTCTTTCCTTTATGCTTGGAAGTCATGGAAAACATCTCCCAACAAACCTAACAGCGTTTGTTCAACTGTCTCGTATTGGTCCAAAAGAGAGTATACTTGATAAGAGCACCACCAATAAGATAACAACTTTGAAATAAGGATATACAAAGGTAAGGGTCAGTCTAACTTACTAATACTGTGACGTACCAAATCTTGTTTGCCATAACAACCACGTATAATTTGTACCCTCTAATTACTTGGCATTCCCTAAACCCATGCATGCACACACACACACACACACACACACACACACACACACACACACACACACACACACACACAAATGCAAAGTTCAAAATGCTAATTCTCTCTTTTCAAACTGCTAAGGTGGTCACGTGCACCTGGCAGAGCCAGGATGCCTGTGCACTAAGCAGGCACTGTGAGCCGTGCAAGCAAAGCTCCTGGAGCCTGGCTAGGAACTCGCAGGAGAACAGGCCTTTCCTCACAGCAAGTGGTGTGGGCACCTGAAGTCCCACCTGGACCATTGCTGTTGCAAGAAAAGGCCTTGAATCTGCATCCCAGCAAATGCCAGGTCCCCAATCACAGCTGGGTGGAATGGTGGGGCTGGTGGGAGACAGATGGAAAATCAGATGAGTTGGACTTGAACTCAAGACCTCAGCTAAGCCAAAGACACAACCATTACACACACAGCCACCACATACACACAACCATTACACACACAGCCACCACCACCACCACCACCACACACACACACACACACACACACACGAACAAACCTACCAGCATGGTAATGTACTGCAGAGCAACTGTAAGCCCCAATGGAGCGATGCAGGTCCGGTTATCTATTGTAACATTAATGACAGGGACATCCTCCATCTGTATCGAGTACGTATCATTATCAGAATCATACTCGTAATTCAGTCCACAAGCCTCACTCCATCCAAACCCGGGCATCTCCGGCATTCTGGCGTCCATGGAGACAAAGTAGAATATGGCCTTTCCAGAGAGTCTGGAAGTATTAAATCTCGTCCAAACAAAGGAATACATCTCTGTCACTCCATTATCCAATGAGCATCCTGAGTCTTCTTTGCAAGTAGGACAGACCAATGAATATCTGATGGGTACGCAGAGTCGGCTACTATCGATGGAAAACTCGGCCAGGATGGTTCGGTTAAAGTTTTGTACAACTTGCTGCCATATGGTTTCTCTCACGCGCTCCAGAGTTTCTTCGTCGTAGACGTAGTACTCGTACGTTGACTGCAACTCGTCTCCATTTTGAAAAGAGGAGCCCAGGAATGGAGCGCAACGACTGGAAGACGCCAACAGCAACAGCGCGAATGCCCACTTCAAGTGTAACGTGAACCTCATAGTGCTTTCCATCGACTCCAGGTTCTCGCAGCTCACTGCAGCGCTCAGCTCACTCCACACTATAGCACTAGACTGCAATATTCCAGCTCTACTACGCTTTTTACGTCCACAATTTACCCACATCCTACTGCGCGCGCAGACTACAGACAACCGTGCGCTCCTTCATATTTTTTTTTAGACATGCTGTGTATCCGATTTCTGAAACTTTCAATTTTTTTTAACATCAAACAAAATTACATATCAACACTCTTTAAAAATTAAAAAAATGTATAGAATATAAATGAGTAGTAGAGCACACTTAATTATAATATGGAAGTTAAATGTTAAGAATTTATGTGGAAGACTAGCTATGTCCTCAAAAGTTAGAAGAGAAGCATTATAAGTGAGTGCATATTACAATGCACTTGGCTGTTCCACTTCTCTGAGGTCTTCATCAGAATGCTGATGGGCTTCCTCCACTTGAGATGACTCTTCAGTAGATTCACGAACATCTGTTTTAGATTTCACAGAATCTCCACGCTGATCAGAGGCTGTTATGTCTGACCTCACATCTTGCTTTCCTTCTGATACAATAATCTGATTTTCAGATTCTTCTTTGCCAGCATGATCCGATTCTTCACGAATAGATTCCTGTTGGTCAACATGTGCCGATTCCTCAGCTCCTGGAGCGGATTTTGTGGCTACTAAGCTAGCAGTGTCTAGTTCTCCAGCAGAAGCAGCAGTAGCAGGAGGATTACCACCGATTTCACTTCCACCAACTCCTGCAGAGTGTTCTTCCATTTTGGCCTCATCTTCTTCAGCTCTCTCAGTATCAGATGCTCTCTCTGGTGGTGTTTTAAAATCATCATCTCTCCCTCTTGCCGAAGCAGTTGTGGCATCAGTTGAACTAGCTGTGCTAGTATTGCTGACTGATTCTTCAGCTGCACTTCTATTGTCAAATGGCATCATCATCTTTGAGTTCACTCCCTGTATCCTCATCATTCTCCATTGCACCCGGCGATTCACTTTTTGCTTGCGCTTGAGACTCTTTCTCCTTAGCTCCACTTCCCTCTTTGCTACTTTTAAGGCCAAAGACACCCTTGAGAATCTTTGCTATGGCACTAAAGAATCCTCCAGCTTCACTAGCTACACCTCCAGCAGTTTCAAAGGAGCTATTATCAACTCCATAAGCTCCAGCGACATTTCCAGCACCTTTCATTGCACTTCCGGCTCCACTTGCTACTGTGCCCGCAGCCCCTAACTTATCCGATGATGAACTGCCACTTTAGTCTCCATTTCTATTTGGTTTAAGCGCCGCAAATCCTGAAGCCATTTGTCCAGCCCCATCCATTACGCCACCTACTCCACTGGCCACTTGAGCAACCTGATGAACGGTTTCGTTTTCTCCGGCAACTGCACTAACCACACCACCAGCTCCTTTTAACTACTGCTCCAGCTCCACTAACTACGGATGCAGCTCCTTTTACCCCTTCTGACATTTGTCATCTTCATTGTCGCCTTTGGAATCACTTTTTTTGTCTTTTATCTTCATTGTCGCCTTTGCTTGGAATCACTTTTTTTGTCTTTTTTTTCGCTACGAAATAGTTTTGTCACAGGGGGCGGGAGCGTACACCTTTTATGACCTATACAACACCACCTATAGCCCACCCACACCACTCACTGCTCCACCTACACTGTTGGCTACACCATTATTACCTGCTAGAGCTTGGGTCATGCCTCCAACACCCTGAGTGAACTCTCCAATACCACTTGCAGCTGACTTAACTCCCTGTACAGTTTTGGTAGTAGGCTTTAGCCTATGCATTTTGCTTTAGCGAGGCTTACCGTGCGATTCCTGTACCACTGGAGGACTGTTTGAAGCTTGTGCTCTTCAGGCAAAGATGATTTGGCAAGGGTGCCATAGTTCTGACCCCCGAATTCCATCTGAGCAGTTTTTGACTGTCCTGCCTCCGGATTCAATAATGGTTCTTTCTCTTTGTTACGTTTCTTCCTACCAAAAAAAGTTTTTGTTGTTCTGTAGTTTGATTTAAGGATTTGTCTTTTGTTTCCACCTGTCAACCACGTACAGAAAGACCGGCAAGTAAGGACTTCCTCTTCCTCAGTTAAGTCTTCATTATCACCTAGATTACCATCAGTGTTGGTATAGTCACTACTTTGCCGCATTTTCGGTTTTTTGGTTGTGTCATTCGTATTATGCTTGCCAGTCAAAAATGGTATTTCTTGCTATCCAAGTAAGAATCAATAGGATGGCTGTGGGTAGGATTATTAACAGGCTGTCAATGTTAGCAGCTATATTGACAGTTCTTTCAAAAAGCAACTCGCCAAACCATTTGGCTGCTAAGATATAAACAAAAAGGAAACGGCTGAAAGGGTGAATTGCATTAGGCTCAATATCATCATCAATACACCACCCGTTGAACCGTATTTGACAGCATTTTTCTGAAATTTTTTTCAAGTTGTAGTTTTTTGTGATTGTTGCATGTGGTCTTCTTCAATGCGAGCAAGAAAATGGTGAATGTTCCAAGTTGGAAAAGTTACGTTAACGCAATTACGGAAAATGGTGTACAATTAACACAGTATAAACAATAGCTCCAAAAATGTAGTAGGCACGGACGAGAGTACGAAGTGGGTAGAAATAGTACATCAGCATTAAGTTAGTGGTGATGTATAGTATATAGCATATGAACACTCCAGTGAAATACAGCCCAAATACTGTCATTAAGAATTGCCAACCAAATTTTCCCAGTAATGTGGGCACAATGGGTGTTAAGGGAGCTGTGAAGAGCTTGATATAGATATTCTCGGAAGTACGTTTATATTTGCAATAGCTGAGGGACACCAGTGTGATTGGATACACCACGACAGCAAATAGAACCACCAATATCGCAAGTAGAGGCCGGCTGTCATGTATGGTTTTGGATAATGCAAAATATATAAAACTTCCAAATGTTACTAACACAGTTGACCAATAGTGGAAATACATCTTAGGCTTACCATTTTTGGTCACATGAATAGAATTTTCGATGATAAAATATAGAGCACCAATGATGCTGAATAGCAGAAGTATAATAACAATTCCGATAAATGCATTGAATTCATTCTGAATTGATCGATAGTACCATGCTACATCTGGAGTTGGATTTACAAATCCTGAAGGCTTGTCCACTGTGCTAGTAATACCATTCTCTAGTTGAGCAGCGTACATGGGCATCTGTTTTGTTCAGATTAAGTTAGTAATGAAAGCATTGAAAAAACTACAAGAAAATTTATTAGGTGTCCCTAGCAATCATACTGGTATGGCTAAGATAATGAAGGAGACAATAAGATAGGGGAGAAGCTATTTAAATAGAAATTGAAAAAGTAAAATATAAGTGAAATTACAACATCCATTTGTACCAAAAGCTATCTGTAATTATGACCAATAATCAAATTGTTAACCTTCTATTTTCCTTCCAGATTATTGCAAATGTATTTATGTCTAGATTATTTAAACCTGATAATTATAATTATTATTATGAAGAATAAATGCTAACCCTAGCCATTTGCATGTGTGAGATAAAAAAATCTCAATAATTACTGAAACCGAAACTATAGTCATTTGGATACAAGTTCTTTATACATAACCATTACGTAAAACATTGGACTAAATTTTTTCTCTCTGGCACATCCTGTGATACCTGTTACAAGGAAAGTTCAGTACTCTAGAAGTCTGCATAATCGCTGCAAAATTTGCATATTATTTTATTGCAGAGTGATAGCTTTAAATCAATAGTCAGTGTGTACTATACCACAGCTGTAATAACATTCCTAGAAAAACATAAACGGACTGCCCTCAGTGATTAGCTACTAACAACGCAATCATTTTTAAAGAATTGACATTCACAGCCTGTGGGAGTAGTACAGGAACTCCTCCCACATGCCTGCAGAGAGGTGGCTGCAGACGGAGCTGCGCCCTGAAGAACGAACTGTTGGGTGTAATTACATAAAGTCATGAACTTGTAGTAGTCCTAGTATTTCTTTTGTGTATTCATGTCCTTTGTGTATTCATGTAGTAGTCCACATCATTGTGTTGTATCTTGTAAGGGCTGGGGGCCCTGCGCCAGTTGTAGTTCTTAATGTTCATAATCACCAGTTGTAATTTAGTGTTCACTGCATAGGTTGTACAATTATACTAACTAGCCTAACTCTCATCCGTGGGGGGAACAAGCTGTGCGCAGCGAGGCAGAAAGTGGCACTCTGGTGGCAGCGACTCATAAGCTGTCCTCCAATAATCTGTTGTAGAGTGGTTCAGGGCTTCGGGTCTGGACCTCCACAGAAAAGTGGTGGCAGCGGTGGGATTCGACGAGAAGGAATTCTTGCGGGGACCACGACACTCCCGAAGAGGACACTCTGACGGAGACTAGAACCAGTCGGAAGACATTCCGAAGGCTCAAGGGAGACGTCTCGAGAGCCAAGCCAGGCGAGAGGCCTACGGAGCTCAAGCCAAGACGTAACACGTTAGCGAGCTTCTAGCTTCGGCGGAGGAGTTCCATAGTGCCGGACCTGAGGCAAAGGCACTGGGTGACCGGATCATCGACAGGCGCTACGGGGCCCGAGAGACCGGCATCTTCTCTACTTAGCGTAGTTGTGTTGTGAACGATATTTTTGTTTGTGTATTTTGCTGTAATCTGCTCACGTGCGTATTTTATTTCTAATTGGGTATTTGCCCAGTGTGATCACTGTGTTTATTTTTGGTACAGGTCTTTTCCAGAGGGCGAGGACACTCTCCCTTCCATGACTGGCCAGGCGGCTGGCGGCAAGGGGCGGAAGGTTCGGCGATTACCCACAGCAGTCAGCGAAGAAGCTTACAGGCCATCACACACTCCTCATCGGGTGCCTTCTCGTTCCCCGTACCCAGTCAGGTCCAGGGAGGAGCCACATTATTGTGAAGAGGAAAGCTTGGAAATAAGCGAGACGGTTGGCAGAAGAGACGAGGCAGGTGATACAGAAGAGGCTGTGCGCAGATCAAGGGATCGGGCGCAGGAGTCAGAGTCAGAAGCAGAAGAAGAGGCAGGGGCAGCAATGGAGTCAGGGGTGGACAAGTTGATAAGGTACATGACAGAGAAGGAGGAAAGGGATAGTACTATTCGGGCAGAGGCAGAGAAGGTTAGGCAGCGGGAGCTGATAGAGATGATGGTTAGGATAAGAGAGGGTGAGGATGTGAGGAGGAGAGAGGATGAGGCTAGAAGGCGGGAGAGAGAAGACGACAGTAGGACTAGGAGGCTTCAAGAGGAAGCCGAACAGAGAGAGAGGAGAGATTTGCAAGCAGAGAAGCTTAAGGTTCTGGGGGTGTACAAGGAGGGTACTGAGATGCTGGGGTATCTCAACAAGTTTGAGAGAATCATGTCTGAGTGTGGGATAGACAAGGGTATGTGGGCCGAGAGATTGTTTCCTCGGTTGCCAGAGCGTTTATGTAGTAGAATTGCTGGGGTGAAAGACGAGGGAGGAAGTTATGCAGAGGTTAAGGGAGTCCTTCTCAAAGCCGTTGGTGAGACGAATCTCTCCTACGGTCATCAGCTCTTCGAGCTGACAGGAGAGGCTCTTAAGACCAAGTCTGCATCAGAGATAATGGAGGTGGTGGAGCAAACGTGCAGGGGGGTCTTGCAAGGTTGTAGTACGTCCGAGGAGTGCGTTGGAGCTTTGGCTGCAGCGCTCACTCGACAGGTTATACCTCCAGAGGGTAAGGTATTCTTGGAGGGAAAGAAGTTGTCTAAGTTAGAGGACGTGAGAGATGCCTGGGAGACATGGATGTCACGGCGCATGAAGGGAAACTTTTATAAGGTACTGGGGAGGTGCCGAGGGTGGAGTAAAGAGTTTTAGAGAGTATGGCCAGAGGAGTCAGGGGGGTACAGCTAGTGAGAGGTATAGCTTTGTACCGACGTGTTACAGTTGTGGGGAGAAGGGGCATAGAGCCCCAGAGTGTAGAAAGAGTAGGTCAGGAGGACCTAGCGGGGTTAGTAGGCCGGTAACATGCTTTGCGTGTGGCAAGCCCGGGCACCGTAGTCCTGACTGCCCAGGGAGGAAGGTTGGAACTAGTATGAAGAAAGAGGGCACAGTAGGAAAGGTGTCTAAGATTGTGATGGGAGCCAAGAAGGGCAATGTGGCTAAAGGAATAGTGAATGGAATTGAGTGCACTGTATTGATAGATTCCGGGGCTGAGGTAGGAGTAATTCCGAGGTCGCTAGTGACCGAGGATAGTGTAGCGTGTGGACGAGTCCACATAGCTGATGTCCATGGTAGGACAAGCGACCATGAAAGCACAGTGGTTAAGTTTGAGATAGGGGGGTTGGTGTTTTCCAAGTTGTGTGTAATCGAAGAGAGAAAGGGGGAAGATGTGATGTGCATAGTACCGTACGACGTACTGAGCAGTAAGGAAGGTGACGCCTTTAAGAAGGCCATTGCCGAATGTAAGGGGGTAGGTTGTAGTGAGAACGTGAAAGTGAACGTAGTCACTCGTAGTAGAGCTAAGGAGTTAGCTGAGTTGGACAAGAATGACCCAGATAGTCGTGCACAGGACTGGTGGTGCACAGTGGACACGGCGGAGGTCATGGAGGACGATGATCCTAGTAGCCAGCTCGATTCCTTAAATAGGCCTGAAGCTGAGAGTAAGGTGGGAGAGAGTGCTGGGGTGGAAGACGTTGACTCGGCGGAGGATACTGAGCAACCCCAGGCGAACGGTGACTCCTCAGAGGAGGAGTTGGTTGGGAATGGCAGAGAATTAGTGGTGCTAGACAGTGAGAGCGAGAGTGTAGACGAGATTGAGAGTAAGGTAAGGACCTTAGCTGGGGAGGTAGGTTATGTTGGCAAGGGTAAGGAGAACGAAGAGTTTAAGAAGGGACTAGCCGAGGACGATAGTCTGAGGCAATGGAGAGAGCTGGGAGAGCAAGGAGACAGGGGTTTTGCATGGAAGAAGGGATTGTTAGTTAGGAGCCAGTATGTGGACTGGGATGAGTATAGGGATGTAGTAGTAATTCCTAAGGGGTTTAGAAAGAGAATTCTTGAGTTAGGGCATGAGAAGGGTGGTCACTTGAGCAGTGACAAGGTAGCTCGCATGATAGGCAAGTATTTTACTTGGCCGGGAATGGTTAAGGATGTGTGTGAACACTGTATTTCGTGCAAACTGTGTCAGGTTCGCAGTAAGCACAAGCCTAGAAGGGCACCAGCAGTGGAGAGGCCAGTACTCACTGAGCCTTTCGAGTCAGTGGCAGTAGATTTAGTGGGACCTCTGCCTAAGGGGAAAGGCGGCTGTAGGTTCCTGCTAACGTATGTATGTTTAGCTACCCGTTGGCCTGAAGCCGTGCCTCTGAGGAGTATCACGGCTAAAGCAGTTGCAGAGGGGTTGTGGAGCATATTCTCCAGGACTTCGGTCCCTGAGAGGATGTTGTCGGACCAGGGGAGCCAGTTTTGTGGGAAGTTAGTGAGGGAGTTGTGTAGTCTGCTGGGGATTGAGAAGCTAAGGACGTCTCCATATCATCCCGAGACCAATGGAGCGGTCGAAAGGATGCACGGGACATTTAAGGGGATCCTAGGGAAGTGTGTGTCGGATGGAGTAGACTGGGTAGGTCAAGTGAACTTCGTATTGTACGTGCTGAGGCAGATGCCACACGCTGACAGCGGGTTTAGCCCATTCGATTTGGTGTTTGGGTATAGGGTGAGGACTCCTCTAGACGCCTTGTATCACGGGCTCTATGAGGTAGATAGTGAGCAGTTCAATGTGTGCGAGTGGGTAAGATGTATGGCAGAGAGATTGGAGAGAATGCGAGAGTGTGCAGCAGTTAAGATGGCTAAGGGGAAACAGAGTAGGTTGAGTTATATGAACAGGGGATGCAAGTTGAGGGAATTTAAGGCAGGACAGTTAGTGCTATATAGGGCACCGGGAATGCACAGTAAGCTGGCAGACTCGTGGGAGGGACCTTATAAAGTCAAAGAGAGAGTCGGGAAGGTGAACTATAGAATAGGAGCGATGGAGTCAGACAAGCATGCTAGGGTTGTGCATGTGAACTGCTTGAAGGAATATAAGGAGAGATTAGAAGTGAACAGAATAGAGGTAGTGTTGGAAGAGGGGGTGAGCGAGAGGAATATGCTGAGTGGGGAATGCGAAGGTTTTGTGGAAGAAGAGTTGAACGAGTTGTTGGGAAGATATGAGTGCCTGTTTGTTGGGAAGCCAGGTTGTACCGAGATTGTGGAGTTGTCGATAGACACTGGTAACTCCCCACCGATAAGACAGTCGCCTTACTCGGTGCCGTTGGGAGTGAGGGATGACGTTAAGAGGGAATTGGAAGTGCTGGAGGAGAGTGGTATCATTGAGAGAAGTAGTAGCCCTTGGGCTTCGCCCTTGGTGCCGGTGAAGAAGAAGGATGGGGGTATTAGACTATGTGTGGATTTTAGGAAGGTGAATGGGGTGACTGTACGAGAACCGTACTACATCCCTGGGTTTGACGAGATGGTTGAGAGAGTAGGAGTAGGAAAGGTATTATCGAAGTTGGATTTGGAGAAGGGGTTTCATCAGGTTGTTGTTAGGGAAGAGGATAAGGAGAAGACAGCGTTTACATGTCCGTTCGGGAAGTTTCAGTTTAGGCGTATGCCCTTCGGACTGACGAATGCACCGTCAGTCTTCCAGAGGCTGATGGATCAGGTTTTGGTGTCATGTTGGGACTTTGCAAGGGTCTATATCGACGATGTGTTGGTTGTCTCAAGTAGTTGGGAGGTGCACTTGAGTCATTTGGAAGCAGTGTTTGAGGCATTGAAGGTTGCTGGGTTGACAGTGAAGAGGAAGAAATGCGTATTTGGGAAAAGAAAGTTGGAGTTTTTGGGCCACCTCATTGGCGATGGTGTGGTCTCTGTCCCGGGAGCGAGGGTGCGGGCGATCGCGGATCACCCGAGACCGAGGAGTAGGAAGCAGCTCAGAGGCTTCCTAGGCCTTGTGGGCTTTTATCGTAGGTTTGTACGTGGGATTCATCGTTGGACTGCCGTCCTAACGCCCCATACGTCGGGACCGGGTAGTGGAAGAATTGTGTGGACGAGCCCGATGGTTGAGGCTTTTTGTGAGTTGAGATTATGTTTGTGTAATGGCATTGTTTTATGTGTCCCTCGGAAGGAGGATTCTTTTATGTTAGAGAGTGATGCTTGTAGTTCGGGTATCGGGGCTGTTCTGTCGGTGAAACGGGAGAACGAATGGAGACCAGTGGCCTTCTTCTCTCAACAGCTCAGAGGTGCCCAGCGACGTTCAGGAGTTAGAGTGTCTGGCTGTAGTGGAAGCAGTACGACACTTCGCTTACTTTCTGTATGGCAAACCGTTTCAGATCGTTACAGATCACAGAGGTCTGGAGTCGTTAGTTGCCGGACGGCAATGCAATCGGAGAGTGCATGGTTGGGCTCTCATGTTATCTGAATTTGATTTTACTATCACTTACAGAAAAGGCTCAGAGAATGGTGTAGCAGATACTTTGAGCAGGAGTTTTGAGGACTTAGAAGACAACCAGAAGGACTGTTTTTTTCGAGAGGGGGGAGATGTGGGAGTAGTACAGGAACTCCTCCACATGCCTGCAGAGAGGTGGCTGCAGACGGAGCTGCGCCCTGAAGAACGAACTGTTGGGTGTAATTACATAAAGTCATGAACTTGTAGTAGTCACAGTATTTCTTTTGTGTATTCATGTCCTTTGTGTATTCATGTAGTAGTCCACATCATTGTGTTGTATCTTGTAAGGGCTGGGGGCCCTGCGCCAGTTGTAGTTCTTAATGTTCATAATCACCAGTTGTAATTTAGTGTTCACTGCATAGGTTGTACAATTATACTAACTAGCCTAACTCTCATCCGTGGGGGGAACAAGCTGTGCGCAGCGAGGCAGAAAGTGGCACTCTGGTGGCAGCGACTCATAAGCTGTCCTCCAATAATCTGTTGTAGAGTGGTTCAGGGCTTCGGGTCTGGACCCCCACACAGCCTGTAGATTAGCTGGTTTTTGTATATTTGTGAGCTAATAAACTCTCACACTAGACACACATCAGCGCGCACGCTCCAGAGGGTTGTAGTAGTCGTCCAGTCTGTTTAGCTGTCTGTCACGCTCTGATTTTGGAGATTACTGACAATTAACAGTTGATTTGTAATTATGATGTCATATAAATGTGTTAACCTTCTATTTTCCTTCCAGATTATTGCAAACGTATTTATGTCTAAACCTGATAATATAATTATATTATGAAGAATAAATGCTAACCCCCTAGCCATTTGCATGTGTGAGATAAAAAAATCACAATAACTCAAACCGAAACTATAGTTATTTGGATACAAGTTCTTTATACATAACCATTACGTAAAACATTGGACTAAATTTTTTCTCTCTGGCTCATCCTGTGATACCAGTTACATGGAAAGTTCAGTTCTATAAATTTGTACTTACCATTGCCAAGTCAGTGATCTAGTTGTTTTTTACCTTGCATTATTATAGCCCAGTTAATTGATTAAAACTATTTTTACTTTCATCTGGCCATTGCACTGGAAGAAAAGTGGAATTTCCTGCTATAGGAAAGGTTAAGTATAGCTATCTCACAGATCACCTGTCCTTCACATTTCCAACTTCAGGACAGATGAGTTGGTGGTAACCATTCCTGGTACTGTATAGGGCGTACTTTCCTTCACTATTTCCTGAACATATCCTTGACATAAACTGCACTATTTCCTTTACATGCCATAATGGTTTGTACTGCATATATCACATTTCCTTCATAATTTCCTGAATTAAAACTGAACTATTCCTGTACATTCTAGGTAGCTAGCTGCCTGTGCGAAAATGTGCAGCTTTCCTTTAGATTTCCTGTACTCAAAACTATACTTTTCATGCACCTTTCCTGCATTAAGCAATTGTTATTCACACACCTTTCCTACAGCAATCCTGAAGTTAAACTGCACTTTTCGTGCAACCTGTGCTACACAAATCCTGCACCTTCAAATTTACCAGAATTATGAATAAATAATTTATGACCATGTACATATATACACAAAAAAAAATGATGCATCGCCATCAGACAACAGTTCCTGAACTTTGACTCCATCTCTGCAATATCTCGAGTTCATCTCTGACCGTTAAAAATGAAGCGTTATCTAAACACTCCATAGAGCGTTCTTAGGAGAGGGAGAAATTTATACCTTGGGGTGGTTATTTGAACACTCTTTTTAGCGTAAATGTTTAATCTCTTGCTAGTGTAAACATAATACGATAACCAGCGTATAAGCAACTCTTTTGATGTTTATGTTAACACTCACTGTGGCTATTACTACACTGTTACTAGTGTTTAATATCATTGCTTGTGGTTATTACTTTATTATTTTCTATTTTATATTATTGCATATTGTAGGTTGTCATGGTGATTCTGGTGGAAGATTTTAAGAAGTTCACTAATTTTACATATATACAGCAATATATATGTGTGATATTTATTATAAAATCATTATATACAATAGTTCAGAACTTGGAACAAAAACTGACGACTGAAGTAGGTAAAGATTTAGTGGGAAGATTGAACACAAAATTTTGAAAACATATATAAAGCATGCATTGTTTTAGGATAAGAAATGTTTAGCACAAAATAATAGCAAACTACATTTATTATTCCATCAATAAGTGTTTCAGTGGTAAACATGAAGCAATTGTCTACTATAATATGGTACTGATTTGACCCTGTAGATAGAACATAAGCCTCTTCTTGATCCATGGACCCAATTATGTTGGCAATTACTTCAATATCCTGTAATGCACAAATGTTAGAACATAATCAACACAACTGAAATAATTGTGATATCTATATTTTCAGTCATGTGTAATTAATGCACCAGATAGCTACATTACATATAGAGCTTTTCCCTCACGTGATTATAAATGACGTCGGGAAAATTAATAGCGCACCGTGCGTATGGCCTGGTGTACAACTCGTTCAAGTGTACTATGGCAGAATCCTTGGGAAAGCTGTCTGCCTACGCGGAGAAACTTAGTGGCAGTGCCAAGAAGCGATACAAAGAAAAAATTAGTCAGATAGGAGGCTTGGATCCCTTTCAGGGACCCCTTGAAGGGTGTGTAGAAAGAGTACCACCAGTTGAGGCTAGTGATCTAGTGTCTTACTTGGTACTACAAACCAGCTTTGTGACTGCCAAACAGTTCAAGGCACACAAATCGCTGGAATCTTATAATCAGTTTGTGTGTGGCTGGGTGAAAGAAGTGAAAACATATATCAAGGGAGAGAAATTTTTGATTACTGGCCATGTAAGTTCAAATATGTAGCTAAGGATAGTGTTAAAACAAAATTATAATTTTTTTTATACAAACACAGGTTAGACATTCACAGAAGTTTCGTGAGACTCCTCTTAGTTGCTGGATAATAATAGAAGAGAGTGGGGAGATTAACTGTGCACATTGTAAATGCATGGCGGGTTTAGGAGAAACGTGTACTCATGTTGCAGCAGTCCTGTTTTATTTAGAAGCTCTCAACCGTTTGCAAGGCAGTGAAACATGCACTGGAAGAAAATGTGAGTGGATAATGCCTAAGTTTAAGAAGGACATGCAGTATTTACCAATCAAAGAAATCGATTTTTCATCAGCCAAAATGAAGAAACGAAAACTTGATGAAGCAATTGATTGTGGTGACTCAACTGACTTGAATGACGATAAAACACCTGCTGATAAGGTACCTCTTTGTAACAAGAAAGAACTGGAATCATTTTATGACAGTCTTAGTGAGAGTAATACTAGGCCTGCCATCTTATCCTTGATTCCAAAGTACTCCTCTACTTATGTACCCAAACATACTATGCTGAATGAATTCCCCCAGTCTTTGCAATTACTTTATGACCCCAATTTGTTGAAATTAAACTACTCTGAACTGTTACAGAAGTGTGAATTGGTGAATATTGCAGTGACAGAAGGCATGGCTTTGAATGTGGAACAATCAACGCGTGAGCAACACAACTCTAGTCTTTGGTTTAAGTTTCGTTCTGGTCGAATTACTGCTTCTGATATGAAATCAGTTTGCCACACAGATGCGGCGAATCCTGCTCAAAGTGTCATAAAGCAAATCTGCTATCCACATTCATTCAAATTTAGTAGCACACAGACTGAATGGGGTTGTGCTCATGAAAAGCCAGGCAAGAATCGATATGAAAGTACAATGAAAGGTTTGCACAATAACTTTAGTGTTTTAAATACTGGTCTCATCATCAATCCTGAGTGGCCTTACCTTGGTGCTACTCCTGATGGGAAAGTGTCATGTTCATGCTGTGGTAATGGGATACTTGAAATTAAGTGTCCTTATAGTCACAAAGAAAGCACTATAGATGATGCTACTCAAGACAAGAATTTCTGCCTTAAAAAAGATTCTGGTGGTAGAATTACTTTAAAAAATTCACATGCCTATTATTATCAAGTCCAGACACAGTTATTTATAGCAAATGTAGACTACTGTGACTTTTGCGTATGCACTTTCCCTCAGAATAAAGTTGATGATATATTTATTGAGCGTATTGGTAAAGATGCACAATTTTGGAGTAACTGTATTGATCAAGCTCAACGTTTCTTTTGTACCTGTATTCTGCCAGAATTGCTTGGAAAGTGGTACACTCGTTCAAACAAAGTGTATGCCATAGATTTTGGTGCATCAAGTTCAAACATATCAACATCTTGTGCTTCTACATCCGTATCTACTGAAAGTTCCAACATTGCTTCCACAAGTGTGGATAACAGTGAGCTGCATTATTATTGTTACTGCAGAGGCTCTGAAGATAGTGGTGACATGATTGGCTGTGATAATGACGAGTGCAAAATTGAATGGTTTCATTTATATTGTTTAAAAATAAAAACAGTTCCAAAAGGGAAATGGTATTGTCCGGAATGTAGAAAACTATCCCAATTTTCAAGACGAAGCAAGAAACAAAAAATGTAACTTAGCTATACATAACATTATATCTGATTTGAAATTCGAATATTTTTTTTTGTTTTGTAAACATCAGTAATGTTTAAATATTTGATAATGTTAATGTTAATTGAAAGGGACAACTGACTCACAAACATTACAAAGAGCACAACAAATTAGCATAATCATGTCTATAGTGGGGCAAGTTCCTTTTCTTTTCTTAACATACTGTATCGGCATAGTCGACTGTAGTATAGAGTACTTTTGCCTGACAGTTCCAATTACTCGCTCTACATGGATCCTTACATTTGCAATCTTTCGTGTATCGTGAACTTCTAATGCTGATAACTGTCCCTTGCCTTTTGTAAATGCAGGAATGTGAAGTGTTGCTTGCATTAACCCAACAGAATCGGATATATCAAACCCCCGATCCGCCAAAACTACATCTCCAGGTGTCAGCTTTTTCAATATTCCGCAGTGCTCGGTGATAAACTTGTCACTCACACGGCCACCCCATGCTTCTGAGACATAGCAAATAACTCCCTGTGGAGTAATTCCTAAAAGAATTTTTACCGTATTGTGGTGTTTATACGAGGACCAAGTACATGCTCTTGCATAAAGGTTAGATGGTCTCTCTAGAAACACTTCAAAGCAGTCAAGTACAACTGCAACTTTCTTTCCAAATGAATGTAGAAAACAAGAAGGCATAGTTTTAGTTAGTGTATCTCTCTCTGGCCACAAAATTAATGGTTTTAATCTATAATACATGGCAGTAATCCATTTCAGAAATATTCTTGAAATAGTTGAAACAGCAACACCAAATCGATACGCTAAATCTTGAATTTGGCAATTCATGCGAAGCTTCATAAGCACAATAATGAATTGCTGAAATTGTCCCAATTTACTATTAAAATCAGTAGATATAGCAGGAACAACTAATGAATATACTGCCCTTAGTACCTTCAAGTTTGGTAAACCTGTGTAAAATTTAACCACCTCATCTTTGTGGAATGAGCTCTCACTAAAAACATTAGATAGTGGGCAAGATTTGCAACACTGGATATGATTTTCTGTTTGTGTTGATGAATCTATCTTCAAGGCAGAGGATATTTGTGTAGCTACATCCCTAGTGTTAGGTTCAAAAAAACCTCCAGTAACAATGGCTTCACTCTCTTGTTCTTGGGTCTCATTAGTCATAGAGTTAATTACTAATGGCTCACTTATTGATGAACTGGAAACACCTGCTGCATCTTGACCGGTAACTGTTTCTTCCCTGGCTTTCCTCCTCTCATACCTCTCAGTAGCTTGGGCAGGAAGTTTGCTCCTAGTATGTCCTAAATTCAGTGAAGGAAGCCAGTCAGGACTTGTATCTTCAAAGAGATCCGCGGGCTTTCCTGATACAAAATGCTTAGAACAAACCCTGTCATTTTTCAGTATCTTTTCTGTCAAGCCCATCCTTGAAATAGCTGCTAGGTATCCATTCCTTCTTCTCCTACTTAGCTCTAGTACTTTATCACCTTTGTTATAGATAACCTTGGGAATCCTAAAGAAAGACACGTCTTTGTCTCGTCCGGAGCGCTTGGTACAGCCGAAGACAACACACAACACCATAGCTACTGAACGATTCGATGGCTACCTGTACACCAGCTTCAATTGCACGCGCTTTTAAAAGTAATGTCACATGACCTCGCAAAAGCTCTATTCATAAATTGTAACTTACACTTTCACAATACATGTAATGAACTTTTTTTTTATTCTTTGTAGCCTGAGGTAGAAGAAAATGTTCCAGGACTATTCCGCTCTTCTAGTAGAGCAACTTATACCTTGTATTATTATTATAACTGACATTATTATTATTATAAGAGAATTGAAAAACTTACATACCTAATAATTTTTCACTTAGTATTTTGCCATTATTTGTTTCCATCTCTGCATAATCAGTTAATTTTTTCTCCCATTTCACCCATTCTGCTTTTGCTTTAGAAACAGTATTGTCTTCAGTAACCCAAGAAAATTCTTTCTTCAGCTGAAAATATGCACATTATAGTAACCAATAAAAGTAACAGCTGCAATTATTAGGTACAGCTGCAAAATTAATACATGTACTACAAAAAAATTACCCATTTCTCTGTACTAAAGCTAAGGTATTTCTCTAATAATTCTGTGGAAGTGGGGCTGGAAGTGTTGATCCACTGTCTTCTTTTCTCTTTAGTCTTTATTAAAATATCATAAATTCTTCCAGATCTTGGAGAACTTCTCTTCATCTCTTGATTCAAATTCAAAATTAGTCCTTCATATTTAATTTTTCTTCCTTAGGAGAGGGAGTATATCATTTTCAAAAGTAACTCTTTCTCTCTTTGACCCACGCCTTCTCATATTTTTAAATTTTCCTATTATTCTTTTCCTCCAAGTAGACTAAAAATAAATAAATAATTATGTCATGCATTTTAACTTAGATCATGAACTATCTTAAATTATTAATTCTACACTTATATTATAATCATAATTACAACTTACGAATCCACAACCATATGAATCAGTTAGTAGCTATAGGATACTTGTTGACAATATTTTGGGCTAAAATTGTGTATTCCTGTGGTGTTGGTTGGATGGTGTGTACTATAGCCAGTGTAATGTTACAATTTCACATCTAATAGCATCTGTTATTGCCATTTTGTTGTTGCTTCCTAGTGCCATCATGGTTCTTGTGGAAAACTGGTTTGGAACTTATACTTTTCTCACCCAATCATGACATTTCTACACACATGCAATAAAACAATAATAATTATTTTAGATCTCTGTACTGTAGAAACTGGTGTAGTTGAGCTTGAAGTACTATGGACAAGTGGCAGAAACTGTAGAACAGCTGTGCTCTATGGGTGATGCTCTGGAATGCACTTCAGTCTGTATGAACAAAAAAAAAGAAAAAAGAAAGTATTTTAGGGTACTTTTTAGCAGCCATACATGGATCAAGGTCTTCATCTGATACTATCTGGTATTATGTAACCATGAACATAGCAAACTATTTTTTATACAAATTTAGACTTAATACCTCCTCACTAAAAGTGTCACCAATGAATTCTTGAGATAATTATAATATTTGTATCCTACAATACACAAAATATTTTGAACAAAAAAAGTAATAATGTAAAATTTCCTTACCCTTTCAGATTTATTTGCTGCAGCTTGTAAGTCCATAAGCTTTACAACTTCCCCAATTGCTGGTATCATGTTTTCCATCTGCCTTTCAGAAAGCTTCAGAAAAGTTGAACCAGATATTTTATTTCTCTTTACTACTTCAACCACGTCTTCCTCAAAAGATTTAGCTGAGTATGCTGAAAATTCAGCCACAGACATTGATTTAAATCTTCCACTATGTCCATTTTTACAGTTTTGAAAAACACTGAATTGTTCAAATAATGCCAGCTTGCTATATTGTACAAAAGCACATGTTGTTTTGCAGCTGGGCATGCCCGCCAGTTTTTCCCCCTTATAGTTTGGCTCTATGTGCATTTTATTTAGAACTGCAACTTTTTTTTTTAATATTATGGATAGTAGCTCTATAATGTGCCCTCTGTGTAAGAGGTTTCAATCTCCAACTCCTGATTTACTCTGGCCAATAAGACTTGTGCATGCTACTGAACCAGGGTTTCATGTGAGGTGCAATTTGGATGGTTGTAGCAGAGAATTTAATACAATGAAGTCTTATGACAATCATATTTCGAAAATTCACTTCATGCAAAATCGAAACACAGTGCCACAAATTTTTTTGTCAAATGTTCATGAAGTAGATGAAATAAATGATTGTGAGAATTTGGAAGACAGTGGAGATCTTGAAGAATTTGATGTGCATTCTGCCGACTTGCAAGAAGACCTGCTTAAAGCTGTTGCCAAGTGGATATTAAAAGTTAAAGAAACCTGCAAGCTAACTGAAACAGCTATAGAAGAGATTGTACAAGGTGTAACTGACTTTCAGAACTTATTATTGACAATTAAGCTATATGAAGTTTTAAAATCATCTCTGAGTGGTAATAATCTTAGTATTAATGATTTCCCTCAATTAGTTGAAGCATTTCAACCTGGCAGTCCTTTCACCAGACCATTTCAAGGTGTTGAAACATACCAGCAACAGAAATAGCTATTAGCTACAAAGAACAATAGGGATTAGTAGTAAGTAATTAATCATTACAAAAAATAAACTTAGAATATTAATTCTATTATTTTAGGAGCCAATTACAGTGAAACTAGGCTACAAGCACATCTGGAGAGGACATGGCAGAAAAAGAAAGTACAAACGAGTAGATGAGAACATGACTTATATTCCACTACCACTTACACTACAAAAAATGCTGGATGATAAGGCTATTCTTGAAGCAGTATGTGATACATTTTTATTGTAGCTAATCTATTAGGGTAAATATATGTATTATATATTATATAATATACATAATAAAATATATATATATTATACATATATACTTGGGTACAGGTAAGAAATCCTCCCATATCTGCCAGTGGAATTATCTCAAGTTTCAGAGATGGGTCAAAGTTTTTGCAAAATCATCTAGCTATTTGGTTCAAATTCTCAAGCCTTACAAGTGAATCTCTACTATGATGATGTAGAAATTTGTAATCCTTTGGGTTCTAAAAGAAAAATTCACAAATTAGGTAAACCTTAATTTTTTTTATTTCTTGTTTGCAGTTGGCAGATAACAAAAATATTGCTAAACCCTCTTTAAGTATCAGTATGTTCACGGTATTGCTATTGTATTCTATTAGATATTGTCCAATATCTATTTGCACCAAAGCTGCACTGTAATGATCTTGCTGTACTTGAGATGCAGATTACAAGCCATCATGAGAAATTCATTACACTATATCCAAACAACTCAGTCATTCCAAAATTACATTATCTTCTTCATATGCCTCGATTAATATATGAGTAAGTATTAATTATAGTATTGAATTTTTGATACACGTACTTGCAATAGGTATGGCCCACTAGTGGAGCATTGGACAATGAGATTTGAAGCTAAACACAAGTATTTCAAGAAACTGGCCAGCCACATTGGAAATTTTATTAATATTTCATATACTCTTTCAATGAGACACCAGTTTTTGCAAGCTACTTACATCAAAATAATACTGAACCATACTTGCAGCTTGAATTTAATAAAAGGTATGAATCACAGGGGCGGATGCAGCATTACAGAGGGGGGGGGGGCCGAAAGTTAAGTGGAAACTTGACCACACACATTTTATCAAACCCACTAATAAATTTAACACTCACTGACAACAATAAAGAATTAGTCAAGAATTTATTGAAGCAAGTTATATAGTCATAATACTATCGTCTTGGATCATTCACAGCTTGTAACTGGCAATGTGCCCATTATACATAAAAGAGTGTGAATATTGAGAAAGAAATCACAATCTGCATGTACTAGGCTTTTCTCTGGAGTACAAAGGCTTATAGCTAATTCAGAGTCAGCTTTCCATTTGTGCTGCCACAGGTCGAGCTCTGAATTGGATCTTTAGACTGAACTCTCTTTGACATTTTCACATTACAAACTGGCAATCTTGCTATCATAAGGCAATGTTAGTAGAATGCCAGCACAAGTAAGTGGTCATGGTGTAAACGAAGTACACTAACCACAGAAAGAAGTATTAAATGCTGGCTGTATTACATGTTTGTGCCTTGTGTGTATCACATGTCGGTGTGTGTGGTGTGTGTGTAGGGAGGGGGGGGGGGGGGGGGGCCAGGGCCCCCTGGGCCCCCCCCTGGATCCGCCCCTGAATCACATACTATGAATCAATTGCATACACACACACACATACACACGCACACACATATATTACATACATATGGTCCATGAAGGGGGAGTTATTTTGAACTAATTAACACATAACCACGCCCACTTAATAGCCACAAACACATTCACTAATAGCCACACAATGAGCATGTTATTAACAAAATCTCTTTTTCCAATTTCTTCTGCATTTTGTTTTTGATTTGTTAAAGTCAGTGAATAGTGACTAGTGTGACTATTAGTGACTACTAATTCTTGAGTTAAATCTTAAGCAATCATTGTTTTAAGGAGGAATGATGCAATGAGTTAGAGTCTGTCAGAGAATCAAACTATTCCATCACCATCAAATTCAAAGGTGGTTAACCCCCCCGACCCCCGCTTGCTCCTGGTTAAGCCATGAACATATAATTTATTTGTTTGTTTTATAAACGTAATCCACTGAAGTATCTTCTATGAACTCAACTTCTCTACCGGCCTTATCAGAATTTCAAATGAACAATATGGAAATAATCAGGTAATTAACAATATTATTATAAACCTACATGATCACAAAATTCATGTGTAGTACTCCACCAGTGAAGGTGGGCAGCACTGAGTATAAGGAAAACACCATTGTTGTTATTCAACCTAACAAAGAATTTGAAGATCCAATATTTGGAGACATTAAACAAATATTTATAATAATTAATAATAAACTTTTTTTGTTTGCAAACACAGTACCATAGAGTACAATGAACATTATTGTGCTTATATATCAAAGCCATCACATGTTTAGAATTAGTTCAACATGTAAACTTAGGCTCCCATATTCCACTACAGCATCATACACACTGGCAATTTCCAAACTGTTGTCTTATTTTACCAAAATACATAACTCATACATATTTGTGCTTCAATTTCATATAACAGTGAAAAACATTTTATTCTGTAATAGCTATCACCTTGGAATGAATTAGGCTAATGAAGTAGGTATCTACTCAAAGCAAATAAAATCATTCATGCATGGGTGTTTTACAACTGGTAGGGAGAGCTTGAGGGAGGAGGGTGGGGGGGGAGGGGGGGGATTGGCATAACAAAGATAGTGCTATGTAAATTATGCAAGACTATTTGTAGCTAAAGTTACATAAATTTTTTTTAAAATTTTAAATCATGTTCTTAGTATATGCAGCAGTTTCACTGGACATATCTATACATAGGTCATTAAACACATGAAGTCGCAATCACCATTCACAGTCTCACTTTTACAGATAACACTATATTTACACACAACAACATAGTAAAGGAAAGCTATACATTATTATACATAGGATTGGACAGTTGAAGTGCGCATTTTGTGACAGATTTGATATCTTTATCTCTTAGAAAATGAGCTCAGTTAGTATCTACTAGTGTGATACTTAGGAAGGAGAAGACAGCTAATGAAAAGTGAAAAGAGCAGGGTTGAAAGGTTGTCTATCCATGGGCATCATAGACGTATACTCTCGAAAGGGGGGGGGGGGGGAGACAAGGTTTAAAGTTGGTCACACATGCACCTTCGTATATGCATAAAATCATAACTGCAAGCATTACTATACTTCAACTGGAGTTATAAGTAAAATCTATTAATTGATACTCAAAGATCACTCTTGGTGGGCACAAAAAAGCTGTTTTACAGGAAGCAGAAATGGCATGGAAGACAGAATCAACACCATCACTACATATTCAAACTGTGTTTCTTTTTACAAATAGTAATAACTTTTATCTGTGATTAGCACAATAATTACAGCTGCAAGAAGAAAATTAAATTATTATCAAATCACATTTTTTATTATTAAATGTGGTCAATTATCACTTTTGTCAAAGTTTTAGGGGGTGGGAGAATATCTACACACTAACATATGTATAAAGTGGGTGGGGGAAAGTAGGTATCATTATAAATTGAATGTCATTCTCACAATCAACATAAGCCATTATTGGATCTTATTTTTTAGTTATGAAGTGCAATTTCTTTTTTGCACACAGTAAGTAGTTGTTCTTGGGTTTAGGTTGGCACTTAGCTGTAGCAAGTGATAAGTTCATGTGTAGCACTGACCTAATATTTATAAAGTAACTTACCAAGGCATGACCCTGCATATGCTCAAGAGAATGTATAAACATCACAACTTCCAACGTTGGAAGTTACAGGTTGTAACATAAAAGAAATAAAAATATGAATAATATATGTTAATTACATGGTCCCCCGGCAGTTTTCATTTTAGTCCACTGAACATGTCCAACCATAAAATATGATAATTACATGGTCCCCGGCAGTTTTCTCGTATTCATAATTATTAATCCACTAAACATGTCCAACCATAAAATATGATAAGTACATGGTCCCCCGGCAGTTTTTCTCATTTCATTTTAGTCCACTGAACATGTCCAACCATAAAATATGCTAATTACATGGTCTCTGGCAGTTTTCTCGTATTCATATTAATCCACTAAACATGTCCAACCATAATCTATAAATTGTGTCTCAGACTAAGCCTATGGTGAAAGAACTGAAAACATGCTAAAATTCCCCATTTGGCAATGTTGACAAATCATGAGATTGTTGCAGTGAGGAGGATGATACCTCCCCCCCCCCCCCCCCCCCCCCCCCCCCACTTGGATCTTCCTTTGGTACTACATTGCGTATTATTTGTGAGTTTATTAATTTTATTATTTTTGTTTTTCAATTTAGTGTGTGTACATAATAGTTTATAATTTTCATGTGTGTGTTATTTTTTAAAATTATATCTTTATGCTTTAGTTATTATTACAACATTCAAACTTCATAAAAATTAAATAAAATAAAGTTCTTATAGTAGTTGGAGGGGAGGCTAAGTTTTTAGGGTGTGGGTAGTATATTATTTAGTTAGATTCACAACAGCTGAACAACAAACTTGTTGCATGTTGGAGTGTTTTATACTGACAGGAGTAGCAATGAAATGAATGATGAAATGTTCTGACTTAATTGGCATAGACGTACTGGGGTTGGACATACTTCATATTATTATTGCCAGGGTAAGTTGAATATCAATTGTAAATGTGTATTTTCTTTTTACGTTCATGACAATGGTAAAATACACTAATAATAAACAATAACATTGTGTTGTGTTTGTATCTTTACAGTGGAATGTATCCATACAACCTTCATGATAATATTTACCAACCTATGTTAGGTTGGTATAGGGTATCTGTATAGCCTATTGTGTAGAATTTCATTTTGAAAATTCACATGCACTTGTGTATATAATAATGTCATAAAAACAACAACTACAAAAAACAAGACAACTTTCTCTGGTAAAAGAGGACCATAACAAAAATTGTGCAAAATTTGCATAATTGGCACTAGGAAGGTGTTGGTTAAGGATTTACAATAGTATTGTCCATTTTACGAAGCAAAAACAAACACACAAACAAAACCAATAACAGGAAAAAAAAAACAAAGATAAAAAAAATGAAAACAAAATGCAACAACAAAACTAAAACAAATAAAAACAACAACACAGGTAACATGTATAAAATTGGTAAAATACTTCACACCACTGTTTGCGTAAAACTGTTCTTGCATCCTGTACGATAGTAAATTCCCAGTGAGTATACTTGACTCACTCATCACAGAAGGCAGTGCACAAAATTAAATTTTTAATAAAAATACAAGCTTCGGTTCAGACAGTATTTGAACTATAGGTCTAATTTCATAAGTATTTTAGGTGAATGTCTGACAGTGATTATGATTATGTAATACTCTATGTAAGTATTAGCTGCAGTAGTACATAAATAGAGAAAGGACTTCGGCCCTCTTAGTAATTCAGTGTATGACATAACTTGGCATAGAATGTTGGAACTGGCAGTAGTAATAGAATAAGGAGTGAACTACAAGCAAATAAATTCAAGTTGAAGTAGGATGGTTTGCCTGCATACGTATTCCTTTATAAAAACACACAGACTGAGTTTTCCATTAAAGTGATTGAAAATTGAATAGGATACATTAGAGTTGCATGCAAGGAAAAGAGACACATCAAACTCAGAAAGTAAATAAAAAAAAAAATAAAAATAAAAAATAAATAAATGAAATAAAAAAATGTAGTTATCTTCATTTAGTGCAGTTGGCTGGTTCTATGAATCCTTTGCTTTAAAAAATACAAACAACAACAAAAACAACAACAACAACAATCAAACAAACTATAACTTACCAACAACAAAAACACTACAACAAGAAGTAGTTTTGACTTATTTAGTCACACATTCTCTATGGTCTGCAAGCAAGCTAAGCAATGCTGTACAAAACACACCATATTATGGGAGAACATGAGATGAAACATAAATAATTCTACAATCTTATATCTTGTCTCTGCATCAAGCAGAACATGCACAGAAAGAAAACTACCATTTTGATAAGGAGGGAGTTTGGGACATCAGTGAGATGAAGAAATATTGTTATCTGGAGTCTGGGCCCAAAATAATAGAACACAAGTGAAAGAATGACCCTTTACCCAGTGCCCTGTCTGACTGTTTAGGTTGTGGTCATTTAGCTAATATACCAAGACATTAACAAACTTGCCAAAGTAACTCACCATCACCGTACGCATTTTTCTGAACACCGCTTGAAAAGCTTTGCATTAAATTAAGAATAGCATTAAAAAATTTCATCTGTTAATTTATTGCAAGTCGTGTGACAATTATTTAATGGACTATTAACAACTACAAATAAAATCAAGTCTCTAAACTTGCTTCTTTCCTTTATGCTTGGAAGTCATGGAAAACATCTTTCAACAAACCTAACAGCGTTTGTTCAACTGTCTCGTATTGGTCCAAAAGAGAGTATACTTGATAAGAGCACCACCAATAAGATAACAACTTTGAAATAGGATATACAAAGGTAAGGGACAGTCTAACTTACTAATACTGCGATGTACCAAATCTTGTTGCCATAACAACCACCTAAAATTTGTACCCTCTAATTACTTGGCATTCCCTAAACACACCCATGCACACACACACACACACACACCTTGAACCTTGAAGGATGCCATCCAAGGGTGATGCGCCTCTGCTAAGCAGACTGACAGATAGTAGTTACTTGAATTCTAAATTATTTCCTTGGTCGTGTTGTGACACATCTGTGTCTAGATATGTCTTGGGCTCTTCTAAATGACCGACCACATGTATGACATGTAAAGGGCTGAGCAGAAGGATGAGAGAGTATGATGACCACAGAAGGATGGCTACTATGAGTGCCCCCCCTTTCTCACTCCACTTCATCTTGGTTACTTCTTCTGCACCCTGTCCTCCTCCATCCTGGCCATGTTGCTAGGATGGAGGAGGACAGGGTGCAGAAGAAGTTGTTGTTTGGATGGCTACCTCAACGGAGGCCTGCCCATGGTACCAAGATGAGGTGGAGGGGAGAGATGTTGGTACTGTGAAGCACAAGAACGAGGTAGTTGGCGGCAGCAGTGTAGAGAAGGCCTAACAGGCGTTACTGATAGAAGGATGAGAGAATATGATGACCACAGAAGGATGGCTACTATGAGTGCCCCTACTGCTCAGCCCTTTTCATGTCATACATGTGGTCGGTCATTTACACACACAGCCACCACACACACATACACACACACACAGACACACACACACACACACGAACAAACCTGTAATGTACTGCAGAGCAACTGTAAGCCCCAATGGAGCGATGCAGGTCCGGTTATCTATTGTAACATTAATGACAGGGACATCCTCCATCTGTAACGAGTACGTATCATTATCAGAATCATACTCGTAATTCAGTCCACAAGCCTCGCTCCATCCAAACCCGGGCATCTCCGGCATTCTGGCGTCCATGGCAGTGGCGGATCCAGGGGGTATCGTTAGGTTTCGGACGAAACCCCCTTTTTCAGCTCAATACTTACCTAATTTACAACCACTACTGAACTCCCAAACTGGCACAATGGAACTCCACAGAGAAACAATATCGCGACTTCTCCGCGATCAATTAAACCAAAATTGGGTCGGTCCGTCTATAGCTGAACACGCCCAGTATCTAGCTGGGTTTTCTAATAAACTCACACAACAACCAGCTGATCGTGCATTTGTAAGGCTTCATTGAAGTGTCTTCGGTTGTCAGAGTGTTTGTGTGGTTTGGTTAGTGGAAGTATCAGGGGCTGTATCTGTTGGCCATGTCTCAGAGAAAGTTGACCTCCTTCTTTCACAAGTTAGTGTTAAATTAGATAGCCTCGTTGCAATGTATTAAGTAGTCATGCCAATTTTAGGAAGAGTTCTGGAGCTGGAATTTCTGCAGACTTTTCTCCTGATAATGCTTTATCTACAAAGAGACCTAGAATAGAAGAAGGAGAATTCATTGATCTCCCTGATTCTGCACCTACTTCTCCATGCTTGAGTCTTCATTCCCCTGCCGATACACCAATTTCACCCCCTCCTGCTTCTCCTACCTCTTTTTGTGGTGTTCTTTCTCCTCAAACTGCTCCTGTCCCAGGTACTCTTGCGCTAGCGCCTGCGGTTTCTAGTACTTCGTTATATAGTAGCATGAGTGAGCAACTATGTGACGATATTGGGTTGCTTCTACAGTCAACCCCTCAAACCTCTATAAGGTGTTTTTCCTCAACATTAAAGTAGTCTATCTTAACTAAACACTTTAAGCCTAATAGCGATTTTAAGTTTCCTAGTAGATACTTAGATGGGTGTCAGAGATCTTGTCAATTGTCATATTTAGAGAAGAATCCTTGGTTTGTATATAGCAAAGCAGAAGATGGTATATTTTGTCTACCTTGTGTGCTTTTTGCCAATAAGGATAATTTAGGTCAGTTGGTATGCAAGAAATTTAATTATTGGACAGCAAAAACAAGTAAATTTTCCAAGCATATTTCTACCAATTATCACCAGCTGGCAGTCACCCAGGCAGAAGCTTTAAAAAATTCACAGTTCAGACCACAATTAGCTGTTGATAATCTGCTTGTAGATAGTAGATTAAAAGAAATAACTAAAAATCGTTCTATAATTAAACATATTGCAGATGCCATTCATTTGTGTGGTACACAAAGTATAGCACTTCGTGGGCATAGAGACGATAGCACAGCTGATCCAAGCAGTAACAAAGGCACCTTTTTGGCCTTACTTCAGTATGCTATACGATCAGGAGACACTGTTCTTGAAAAGCATTTCAAAGAATCTGGACGGAATGCCATTTACACCAGTAAAACTATTCAAAATCAGCTAATTGAAATATTAGGAGATTATTTTAGAGATAATATAATTAGTGAAATAAAAGAAGCCAAGTTTTATTCTGTATTATGTGATGAAGTACGTGACATATCTAATAAAGAGCAAGTTTCCATCGTTTTAAGATTTGTAGATAGTAAAGATTGCATAAGAGAAGAGTTTTTAGACTTTGTAACTACTGAGAGAGTAACTGGTGAAGCTTTGGCTGCTAAGATCAAAGAAACGTTATTGATTGGATTTTCAAGATTGTAGAGGACAAGGGTATGATGGAGCCTCTAATATGGCAGCTCAACGTGGCGTGCAAGGCTTGCTATTAGCAGAAAACAGTTTGGCTACCTACGTGCACTGTAGTTCACATGTTTTGAACTTGTGCATTGTACAGGCTTGTAGTTTACAACCCATTCGAAAAATCTTCTTATTTCTTTAAAAATAGTGCAAAAAGGCAAATGTTTCTTGATCGTGTAATTGATAAACGTACGAAGTTAGTTAGAGTAAAAGATTTGTGTAGAACTCGCTGGATATACCGTCATGAAGCATATGAGAGTTTTGACTTGTTTAAATATCTTCATGCTATAATGGAAGCTATAACCACTCGTGATACTACATATGGTAGTATGGACTGGGATGCTAGCACTATAGTGACTGCAACCGGTTTGCTGAATCTATAATAGCTTTGGTTTTATTTATGCTTTCATAGTTACTATGCATTGCATGTCAGTAATTAAACCAATTAGTATAAAACTTCAAATGATCTTGCATATGCTTATATGAAAGTTCAGCATGTTATATCTGACTTGAAAGCCATGCGCTCAAATGATCAGCTCCTTCATGACTGGTATGAACAAGCAGAAGCTTTGGCTAATGACATTGGTGTTTCACCGAAGTTCCTAGAACTGTTGGTCGTCAGCAAGGCCGAGAAAATGTGGAGTATGATTCTGCTGAAACATATTATAGAAGAATGACTGCACTGCCTTTGCTAGATCATCTGATCCAACAAATGCAGGAACGATTTGGAGAGCATCAAATATTTGTATCTGAGCTTCTTACCTTAGTTCCTTCACTATTATGTGAACAATCAGCAACTTCATTAAATTTTGATAGACTAGTTGATAGATATAGAGGTGATCTACCTCAACCTGCACTTGTAGGTACAGAGATTTTTCGATGGAGAAGGAAATATGAACAGCAAAGCTCTGAAAATCGTCCATCCACTTTAAAGTTAGCCTTAGCCATGTGTGATAAGGAATTTTTCCCGAACATATATGTGTTGTTAAGAATAGCATGCACTCTACCTGTGACATCTTGCGAGAATGAGCGCGCTAATAGCACATTAGCAAATAAAAAAACTGCACTGAGGAGTACCATGGGACAGGAGCGGTTGTCATCCTTGGTCATGATGAGTATTCATAATGACACGCCAATCGATTTTGATGTGATTGTTGATAGATTTAAGTTGGTGTGTAATAGAAGAATTGTTTTGTAACTAGCTAAATCATAACCTTGAAATATACTTTAAAAGTCATCAATTCTTCATTTAACTTCATTACTTATATCACTTTAATACATAGCTAATGTAAACTTCACTTATATTTAAAATTGATTTCACATCAAGACTTCAACAATCATGATATCATAATATAGTTCTTCATTATAATAATATAAACATATTTTAATTCATCAATGTATCATAGCATCACTTTTCACTACCAGCATAAATCAAAGCACTTAACAATAGTAACAGTCATCAGTTCTTTCTTCATGATTCTTTCAAGAAACTGTAAAATGTTCTACTATTACTTATTTAGGCATAAAAATCTCTGAGTGTGTATGATTTAACTGATTAGCAAATAAAAAAAAAAAAACCCCTTTTAAAATTTCTAGAGCCACCAGAATGGTGACAATAATACACTAGCAAAAAAAAAAGAAACCCCTTTTCAAAATTTCTAGATCCGCCCCTGCATGGAGACAAAGTAGAATATGGCCTTTCCAGAGAGTCTGGAAGTATTAAATCTCGTCCAAACAAAGGAATACATCTCTGTCACTCCATTATCCAATGAGCATCCTGAGTCTTCTTTGCAAGTAGGACAGACCAATAAATATCTGATGGGTACGCAGAGTCGGCTACTATCGATGGAAAACTCGGCCAGGATGGTTCAGTTAAAGTTTTGTACAACTTGCTGCCATATGGTTTCTCTCACGCGCTCCAGAGTTTCTTCATCGTAGACGTAGTACTCGTACGTTGACTGCTACTCGGCTTCATTTTGAAAAGAGGAGCCCAGGAATGGAGTGCAACGACTGGAAGACGCCAACAGCAACAGCGTGAATGCCCACTTCAAGTGTAACGCGAAGCTCATAGTGCTTTCCATCGACTCCAGGTTCTCGCAGCTCGCTGCAGCGCTCAGCTCTGAATCTACTCCACACTAAAGCACTAGACCGCAATCTTCCAGCTGTACTACGCTTTATGTCCACAATTACCCACATCCCACTGCGCGCGCAGACTACAGACAACCGCGCGCTCCTTCATAATTTGTTTTTACATGCTGTGTATCCGATTTCTGAAACTTTTCAATTTTTTCTTATCATCAAACAAAATTACATATCAACACTCTTTAAAAAAATGTATAGAAAATAAATGAGTAATAGAACACACTTAATTATAAATGTCTATATTATGGGAATCGAAGTTAAATGTTAAGAATTTATGTGGAAGACTAGCTATGTCCTCAAAAGTTAGAAGAGAAGCATTATAAGTGAGTGCATATTACAATGCACTTGGCTGTTCCACTTCTCTGAGGTCTTCATCAGAATGCTGATGGGCTTCCTCCACTTGAGATGACTCTTCAGTAGATTGACGAACATCTGTTTTAGATTTCACAGAATCTCGACGCTGATCAGAGGCTGTTATGTCTGACCTTGCACCTTGCTTTCCTTCTGATACAATAATCTGATTTTCAGATTCTTCTTTGCCAGCATGATCCGATTCTTCACGAATAGATTCCTGTTGGTCAACATGTGCCGATTCCTCAGCTCCTGGAGCGGATTTTGTGGCTACAAAGCTAGCAGTGTCTAGTTCTCCAGCAGAAGCAGAAGTGGCAGGAGGATTACCACCGATTTCACTTCCACCAACTCCTGCAGAGTGTTCCATTTTGGCCTCATCTTCAGCTCTCTCAGTATCAGATCCTCTCTCTGGTGGTGTTTCAAAATCATCATCTCTCCCTCTTGCCGCAGCAGTTGTGGCATCAGTTGAACTAGCTGTGCTTGTATTGCTGACTGATTCTTCAGCTGCACTTCTATTGTCAAAGGCATCATCATCTTTGAGTTCACTCCCTGTATCCTCATCATTCTCCATTGCACCCGGCGATTCACTTTTTGCTTGCGCTTGAGACTCGTTCTCTTTTGCTCCACTTCCCTCTTTGCTACTTTTAAGGCCTAAGACACCCTTGAGAATCTTTGCTATGCCACTAAAGAATCCTCCAGCTCCACTAGCTACACCACCAGCAGTTTCAAAGGCACTATTATCAACTCCAAAAGCTCCAGCGACATTTCCAGCACCTTTGATTGCACTTCCCGC